>ATLU01000161.1_pt1 | contig 20286 bp, 24 predicted proteins | sample 178751 | NCBI WGS metagenome assembly ATLU01 (sample SAMN02211837, study PRJNA209200) | bioreactor metagenome | isolation source: day 23 sample from continuous culture bioreactor inoculated with sediment... | place: Germany: Wadden Sea | collected 2011
GCGTACTCGCCATCCCGGCCCTGCCACGCTGACCCTTTTCACCGTGATTTCCAACCGGACCGGTGGTGGCGCGCATTCCGCGTTGATGATCAATGGACATGAGCGGGTGATGTTTGACCCCGCCGGCAGCTGGGCCCACCCCCGCCTGCCCGAACGTCACGACGTGGTCTATGGGATCACCGAACCAGCGGTCGACTATTACATCGATTACCACGCGCGGATCACCTATCACGTGATCCGTCATGATATCGAAGTCTCGCCAGAGTTTGCCGAATTGGCGATCCGTTTGGTGGAACAAAACGGCCCGGTGTCAAAAGCACATTGCGCGTCCTCCGTGGGACAAATCCTACGCAAATTACCCGGTTTTGAAGATGCCCCTACCGGGTATAGCCCCAAAAAGGTTATGACTTACTTCGCCGCCAAAGAGGGCGTACGCGAAGAGAAATTCTATGACGACGATCCCCATCTGAACAACACGATTGTTGCTACGGGGATTTAAGACCATGCCACTGGTCTTCGCGACCCGAGGATTTGTTCTTGCCGTAAAACATCTTATGGAAGCCGGTGATGTGGCCTATCCCTTGGATGCGCTGAAATCAGGACAGCTGATCCAACCCTTTGAAGAGTTTCGTGACAATGACAGCGGCTATTGGTTGGTCTATCCGAAAACCCGGCGAAACTCTGGAAAAATCCGCCTGTTTCGCAAATGGCTTGAGGCAGAGTTTGCCGATGTGCGGATGCAGAAATCGCAAAGCACAGTATCGTCACAAATCCTCAACAAGCCCGATCAGCCCAGCAAATAGATCATCGCGTAAAGCGTAGCGGCACCAGAAAGGATGGCCACCAGAACATTTTTCCCAAAATACCCGACGCTCAGTGTGACCAAAGCCGCCGCAAGCCTGGCTGGGTCGATATGCCCCCCTGTGGCGTCTGGCCAAAACACCAGCGGGGCCACAAGCCCCGGCAAAACCGCCACCGGCGTATAACGCAAATGCCGCAGCACCCAGTCGGGCATTTCGCGATCGCCAATAAAACCCAGAAAGCTAAACCGGATCAGAAAGCTGCCCAGCGCCATCGCCAGAATGATGATCCAAACCGTGACGTGCGAATAACTCATGGCGCAGACCTCTTTCGGGCGCGGCGTCCCTGCCACACCTCAACCTGCGCCCCCACCACCATCGCCACCGATGCCGCCACCAGCAAGCCGGTGCCGTAAGGCATCCACGCCATCAACAGCGCAACCACAATTGACGTCACTGCCGCCGCCACATGGGCCATCGTGCGCAGCGCAGGCGCAATCATCGCAATAAAGGTAATCGGCAGGGCGAAATCGAGCGCAAATTCCGCCGGGATCTGCGTGCCAGCCACCGCGCCAACATAGGTCAGTGCATACCAAAAGGGTGCAATCGGCGCGACAGTACCAATGTAATAAGCGAACCGCGCAGAGACGCTCAGCTCTGGTTCCATCTCAAACTTGATCTGGCTGAGTGTATAGGCCTGATCCACCATGAAATAGGCCACCATGGCGCGTTTCCACACCGGCGCCTTGCCCAGAAAAGGCGTCAGCGATGCGGAATACATCGCCATGCGCAAGTTCACCGCGAGGGCCGTGAGAATGACAATGATCGTCGGGGCGTTTTCGCTCATCACCTGAAGGGCCGCAAATTGCGACGCCCCCGCGATGACCAGAACCGAAAAACCCATCACTTCTGTCAAGTTCAGCCCAGCCTCGGTTCCCACCACGCCAAACAACAGCGCAAAAGGCCCCACCACGAGAATAAAGGGCAGCGCATCACGCGCACCGCGCAGAAAGGCGGTTTTGGGGTTGGTACTTACTTCCATCGGCCCTAAATTGCCCATATGTCCCCGAGGGGCAAGAGCAAGGATGCAAAATGCCTCAGAATACCGCAGCCGCCGATTTCATGTCTGATTACATCATCGCCCCCGACCCCACCGCCACCCGTTTGACGCGGGCCGTGATCGGCGTGGATGAACACGGGGATGAGGTCACCACCAATGTGGTTGAAGAACGCCCGCTGACCATCTTTCTGAACGCGCGCGAGATTGTGACCGCGATGACCATTGGCGATTATCCCAACCATCTGGCCGTTGGATTTCTGCGCAATCAAGGCATGTTGTCCCCGGATGATCAGATCACTGGCGTTGACTATGACGGGGACATCGACACGGTGGTTGTGCGCACGGAAATTGAGACAGATTACGAGGATAAACTCGCCCGGAAAACCCGCACATCGGGCTGTGCTGTCGGCACCGTTTTTGGCGATATGATGGAGGGGTTAGAGGGGCTGACCCTGCCCAAGGCCGAGGTGAATACCTCTTGGCTCTATGCGCTTGCCGCCAAGATCAACCGCACCCCGTCGCTCTATCTGGAAGCGGGCGCCATCCACGGCACCGTGCTATGCCAAGGGGACCGCCCGCTGGTCTATATGGAGGACGTGGGGCGCCATAATGCCGTCGACAAAGTCGCCGGATGGATGCGGGCCGAAGGCGTGAGTGGCGAAGACAAAATCCTTTACACCACCGGGCGGCTCACCTCTGAAATGGTGATCAAATGCGCGCAAATGGGCATCCCGGTTTTGGTGTCCCGATCCGGTTTCACCGCATGGGGCGTTGAGATTGCGCAGGACATTGGCCTGACACTGATTGGCCGAATGCGCGGCCAACGGTTCACTTGCCTTGCAGGCGCTGACCGCCTGATCCGCGATATGGATCCGGCCCACGCCGCCCCGGATGAAAAGAAACAGCGTAGAAAGGGTGGCACGGAATGACGCTTCCCAAACCCCTCGGCATCATCCTCGCCGGTGGCCTCGCGACCCGAATGGGCGGCGGCGCGACCCAACAGCTCGACAAAGGACGTTTGCCGCTTGGCGACAGCACGCTTTTGGGTCACGTGATCAAAAGGCTTGCCCCGCAGGTCGACGCAATGGCGCTGAATGCCAATGGCAATGCCACGCGATTTGCCGACACGGGATTGCCAGTTTTGTCCGATAGCATTGACGGCTTTGCAGGCCCCCTTGCGGGTGTGCTTGCCGGGCTTGATTGGGCCGCAGATCAAGGTGCCACGCATGTGATTTCCGCCGCCGCCGACACGCCGTTTTTCCCGGCGGATTTGGCCCAGCGCCTAATGGATGCCGCAACGGCCGAGAACACCCCCATTGCCTTGGCTGCCACGCTTGACCCCAAACGCGGGGCAATGCGCCAGCCGACCTTTGGGCTTTGGCCGGTCAGCTTACGCGATGACCTTCGCGCAGCCCTCACCGGTGGCTTGCGCAAAGTGGTGCTCTGGACCGACAGACACGGTGCGGCGCTTGCCCCTTATGCCCCCGACCCGTTTGACCCGTTTTTCAACGTGAACACGCCAGGCGACCTTGCCCAAGCCGAACGCTATTTGGCCGAGCATTACCTAAAGGAATTCCCATGACCGATCCCAAAATCTACGGTGTGGTCGGCTGGAAAAACTCCGGCAAAACCGGGTTGATGGAACGTCTGGTGGCGGAGTTTACGGCGCGCGGGCTTGTTGTCTCGACCCTCAAGCACACCCATCATCAAGTGGACCTGGAGGTGCCCGGCACCGACACCCACCGTCACCGCGAGGCCGGCGCGCAAGAGGTGGTTTTGGCCAGCACGTCCCGCATCGCGCAGTTGCATGAACTGCGCGGCGAGCCGGAACCCGACATCGCTACGCTGATCTCGCGCCTGCATCCCTGTGATCTGGTGCTGATCGAAGGGTTCAAATCCGCACCCCATCCGAAAATTGAGGCCAGCCGCGCTGAGACCGGCCAACCGCTGTTTGCAACAGACGATGCAACCGTTCGCGTGGTGGCGGCAAACCATACGCCTTCGAATGTTTCCATTTCTGTGATCGACCTTGATGACACCAAAGCCGTTGCAGACTTCATCGCTCGAGATGTTGGGCTGATGCCCGACGCCGCAGAATCAGCGCCCATGCCAGCCCCACAAGCGGGCCTGAAAAACGACTGTTTTGCCCTGCCCCCCGGCGTGCATTGGACCCCGGTGGAGGAAGCGCTGGCGACATTGCGGGATCGTTTGGCCCCGGTGACGAAACCCGAAATCATACCCACGGCCATGGCCCGTGGCCGCATTTTGGCGCGCGATCACATGGCGGTACGCTCCAACCCGCCGGGTGCCAATTCGGCGGTGGATGGCTATGCGTTTGCCCATGCCACTCTACCAAGCGGCACACCAATCAGCCTGCCATTGGTGGACGGTCGCGCCGCGGCGGGTGGCCCGTTTCAAGGCCGCGTCCCCGCAGGCCACGCGATCCGCATCTTAACCGGCGCTTTGATCCCGGACGGGGTCGACACGGTGGTGTTGCAAGAGGACGTGCAGGTGGCGGATGGAATGCTGACCTTCCCAGCCGCGCCAAAACCCGGATCAAACGCGCGCGCGGCGGGTGAAGATGTGGCGGCGGGACAGCTTGCCTTGCCACTGGGCCACAAATTGCGCGCACCGGATATTGCGCTCTTGTCCGCCTTGGGCGTGGCTGAGGTTGCGGCCCATACGCGCCTTCGGGTTGGCGTCTTGTCTACTGGGGACGAATTGGCGGCACCGGGCAGCACCATGGATGTGGCGCGCACCTATGACGCCAACCGACCAATGCTTTTGTCCTTGGCAGAAACATGGGGATATGAACCGGTCGATTTGGGCCATGTGGCGGATGACCGCGCTGCACTGGCGGCGGCCTTTGATAAGGGATCCGAGCGCGCCGATGTGATCCTGACCTCGGGCGGGGCATCGGCGGGGGATGAGGATCACGTGTCCGCGTTGCTGAAAGACAGCGGATCGCTGCACCATTGGCGCATTGCGATCAAACCGGGGCGACCTTTGGCGCTGGCGCAGTGGAACGGAACCCCTGTGTTTGGCCTTCCCGGCAATCCCGTCGCCGCCCTTGTCACCACGCTGATCTTTGCGCGCCCTGCGTTTTCGGTGCTGGCGGGGGGCGATTGGGTGGAGCCTTTGGGGATGCAACTGCCCGCCGGTTTTTCCAAAAAGAAAAAAGCTGGGCGTCGCGAATACCTGCGCGCGCGCATTGGCGCAGATGGCCGGGTCGAGGCGTTTAAATCCGAAGGGTCCGGTCGTATTTCGGGGCTGTCATGGGCCACCGGGCTGGTCGAGTTGCCAGACGTGGCGCAAGAGATCACACCAGGCGACCCGGTGCGGTTCCTGCCTTATGCGGGGTTTGGGTTGGTGTGAGATCAACGGCCCGTGAAATAATCTGCGACCGCAATCCAATCCACTGTCGAGGTCACCTCGCGGTTGGCGGTGATCTGATCAGGGTCGGTCAGATCAAAGGTGGCGTCAAATCCATGCGGGTCATCAAATGAATCTAGACGTATGGTGGCTTTTTCAACAAAGGCCACCTGCGTCGCGTTTGAAAACTGTGGCTTGATCCCTTCGCCGGTGGTGACATCCGCACCAATGCTCGTTAAATCCAACCCTTCTGCCTGTGCCGCAGCGACAGCAGCAAGGGCCTCATCACTTAGCTCAAGCACGGGATCGGGGCTGATGAAATAGACCTCATTGATGGTTCTTGGACCAAACCCCCGCAAGCTGGTTTCATCTGAGTAATCAAGATAGCGCACTTTATGCAGGTATCCTGGCACGTCATCGTCGATCAGAATGTGCAAACTGTCAGAGTTTTCAACACTGCGCTGATCCTCAAACGGATCACGGTAAGCGGATAGTGTTTCGCCATCTTCATAATCACTGTTGAAGAGTTCGTGGGGTTGTTTTCCAAATAGGCCAAGTCTTCATTGTCGACGGTCAATGTCACATTATCGACACCACCAACGCTATTTTCTCCCTCAGAATTGACCCGATGCCAGCCATCTTTTTCCAGAAACACGTCGGTGTCTTTGGCGGAAATGGTAATCTGGTCAGAGCCTTCTCCGGGGTTGATGGTGATGCGGTCATCCTGAAATTCAGCGCCATTGGCCTGAACATCAATCACATCATTTCCAGACCCTGTGAAAATCGACGCGTCGGTGGCGGTGCCGGTCACTGTGTCCTCGCCACCATAGGTTTGAATATCTGCGCCAACCGCTTCTGTTAATGTCACAGTATCGTCGTCTGCGGACTGTTCGCTAAGGATCTCGGGGCCGGTGTCGCTGGCAAATTCCAGATCCAACATCGTATAGGTTATGTCATTCACCCCGTCGCCATCCATGTCGCGCGGCACCTCTTGTTCATGCCACATCTTAAGCTGATCGAGCGTAAAGCCCTCGACGCCCTCTAACCGAATGGTCACCTTGGAATGTTCATACAGTTGCACCACCAAATCGGTGTAACCCTCATCGCTATTTTCAATCAGCTCAAGGGTCATTTCTGAAGCAGCTGGCACATGAAGGTCAAAGAAATTCTCAGCAAGAACCAATGTGTCCTCATCTGGGCTGAAATCCGTGATGGTGACAACGGCGTCATGCTCACGCCCCCCGGTGTTTTCCGGCAAGAAGTCGGGCCTTGAAAGATTAAATATGTCCGCGCCCTCACCCCCGGTAAAAACACGACCATCAATCTTGGGATAGCCATAGCCATAGCCATTTTTTTGCATGAAGACATCAACATAGTCGTTGCCAGCCCCCATATCGACGGGCGACGCATCAATCTCCCGCTCAAAAATAGATCCAGTATCCAACTCACTAGGATTCCATTCACGATCATATTCTAGAACAAGCACATCATCGCCATCGGTACCGGTGCTGGTACGATCCGGGTCACTGGGATCTTTCACCAAGTTGACCGGGTTCATGTCGGCAAAGTCGTTTGGCGTATGGTACGGAGCATCATCGGTTGGGCGATTGCTATCGGTTACTGTAGCCGTGCGGTCAGGATCAGCCGGTTCAGCGTCGGGAACAGGATCTCCACCTGTTTCACCGATGTCGGAACTGTCCTCACTGTCATCCCCGTCACCGCCGAAAATCCTATCAAACAAAAACACATTTGCGGCCAAACCGGCCGCCATCAACATCCAAAGCATTAAAGATGCCCCACCAATCCGCAAAACGCCTCGTATCGGCAGCGGGTGAAATTACCCTGCAAGCCGCCGACGAGTCGTGCTCAACCTACTCGGGAGCAGTGGAGAAATTCAAGCAATTTGAATGAAATACAGTGTTTCCGAAACGGAAAGATCAATCGCCATGGCGCAGCAGGCGTTGCTTTTGGCGGCCCCAATCGCGCTTGGCATCCGAGGCACGCTTGTCGTGCGCTTTCTTACCCTTGGCGACGCCGATTTTCACCTTCACCAGACCTTTGTGGTTGAAGTACATCACCAGCGGCACAAGGGTCATGCCATCGCGTTGGGTGGCTTTCCAAAGTCGAGCGATTTCACGCCGCGACACCAGCAATTTGCGTTTGCGCCGTTCCAGATGACCCCATGTGATCGCCTGTTTATAGGGCGCGATATAGGCGTTGGTCAGATAAAGCTCACCGTCTTCAACAGCCGCATAGCTGTCGGCAATATTCGACCCACCGGTCCTGAGCGATTTCACTTCGGAACCCTGCAGGACAATCCCGCATTCAATGTCATCTTCGATCGCGTAATCATACCGCGCGCGCCGGTTTTCGGCGATGACCTTATAGTTGGTGTCTTCTTTTTTCTGAGCCATAGGTGGGAAATAGGCACTTCCCCCGGCCCTGTCTAGCCTCGCCGCGCCCAACTTCCCCTGCGGGCCAAAAATCCTGTCGTTCCAAGGCAACACATGAACCGGGTTTCGTGATAGAATGAAGCCACCAAAAGGAGCGATCAGATGACCGAAGAGAGACGCCAATTGATTTCCAATGGGAACCCGATGGAAAAAATCGTCGGCTTTAGTCGCGCGGTGCGGGTGGGGTCCTTCATCGCCGTCGGTGGCACCGCGCCGGTGGATGCACAGGGCCAGACCGTTGGCGTGGGCGATGTGTTTGCCCAGACCACACGGTGTTTTGAAATCATCAAAGAGGCGCTGGAGCAGGCAGGGTCAGGGGTGCAGGATATTGTGAGAACACGCGTGCTCCTGACCGATATCGACCTGTGGAAAGACGCGATTGAAGCACGTAAAGCCTATTGTCAGGACGCGCGCCCCGTCGACACAATCATGCAGGTCGGCCGCTTTGTGAACCCCGAATGGCTGGTGGAAATTGAGGTGGACGCCGTGGTGCCGGCGCCCTCCTAGAGCATTTCCAGTTCACGTTGTATCGCTTGTTCGCTGCCTTTCGCTTCGCTCAAACGCAAAAAGCGATGACAGATGCGTCAATGAAAACTGGAAACGCTTTAAACATCCAGCCAACAAAAAAAGGCGCCCCGGTTGGAGCGCCTTTTCTTATTCTCATCCTCCGATGATCAGGTCATCAAACCCGCATAGCGCATCGCCGCGTCAATCGCCGCTTTGGTGCTGTCTTCCAGCTCGGTCAATGGGCTGCGCACCTCGGGTTCGCACATGCCAAGATTGGACAGCGCATATTTGGCGCCGGCCACACCCGGTTCGGTAAAGATCGCTTTGTGCAACGGCATGAGTTTGTCCGCGATGGTCAGCGCCGTGGCGTAATCACTTGCCAGCGTGGCGGCCTGAAGGTCAGCACAATGGCGCGGGGCGACGTTGGCGGTGACCGAGATACAGCCCTGCCCGCCTTGCGCGTTGAACCCATGCGCCGTGGCGTCTTCGCCCGACAATTGGCAGAAATCCACACCGCATTCCAAACGCTGATAGCTGACCCGCGCCAGATCGCCGGTGGCATCTTTTACGCCAACAATGTTTTTATGCTTGGCCAACACACCCATCGTCGCAGGCGTCATATCCACGACCGAACGACCGGGGATATTGTAGATCACAATCGGCAGGTCCACCGCATCAGCCACAGTGGTATAATGCGCAATCAACCCACGCTGGGTCGGTTTGTTGTAATAGGGCGTGACCACAAGGCCGGCCGCTGCGCCAACTTTTTTGGCGTATTCCATAAAACGCAATGTCTCGATGGTGTTGTTTGAACCGGCCCCGGCAATCACCGGCACGCGGCCTGCGGCGGCCTCAACCACAGCGGCAATCACCGCTTCGTGCTCTTCATGGGTCAGGGTCGGGCTTTCGCCGGTTGTGCCCACAGGCACCAAACCGTTTGACCCTTCGGCGATCTGCCAATTGACCAAGCGTTTAAGCGCGTCAAAATCCACTGCGCCGTTCTTAAACGGCGTGACCAGGGCAGGAAGAGATCCTTTGAACATGACACGCTCCTTTGTTGTTGTCAGGGATCAGCCGGGGCAGTAATGAATCACCCTGCTGAACGCGGCGGAAACTAGCCGGGTTCTGGCGAAATGCCAAGAATGTGTGTTGATCTGATAGGCCCTAGGGTTAGGTTTTGTCCATGAAAGCGCGAATATATCACATATTGACGGTCATGGCCGTCCTGATCTGGACCCAAGCCCCCCCTTTGCACGCGCAAAGCACGGGCGAAGTGCAAGCCTTTAAAGACGCTATTTCACTGGCGCGATCGGGCGACTGGGAAGCAGCCCGCACCAAAGCGCGCGCAGGCGGAGCTTTGCCCGCCGACATTCTGGAATGGCATCGCCTGCGTCAGGGCAAAGGCAGCTTTGACGACACAATCCGCTTTCTCGCGCGCCACCCCGACTGGCCCGGTCTGAAACTGTTACGTCGCAAATCCGAAGAGGCGATCCCGCGCGGTTCAGATCCCAGCAAAATCCTCACGTTTTTCGCAAGCCAGCCCCCACAAACCGGGCGCGGTGCGTTGCGATATGTTGAGGCACTGGAGGCGGCGGGCAAAGGCGACACCGCCCGTGACGTTCTGATCAACGCTTGGATTTCCCTGTCGATGGACGAGGATGAGCATACCGCTTTTTCCACACGCTATCCGAACGGCTTGGCAAAACATCACTGGACCCGCACCGATGCCATGCTGTGGCGTGGCAACACCAAAGACGCCACTCGAATGCTGCCGCTTTTGACCGACGGGCAAGCCGCGTTAGCACGCGCACGCATTGCCCTTCGCGGGCAGAAAGACGGCGTGGATGGGCTGATCAACGCGGTGCCAGCAGCACTCGCCACTGATCCGGGCTTGGCCTATGAACGCTTTTTGTGGCGGGCTGCAAAGGGCCGCAATCAGGATGCGGCAGACCTTCTTTTGGCGCAATCCACGTCTGCCGAAACCCTTGGGGAACCAGACCGCTGGGGCAGTTGGCGGCGCGTTCTGGCCCGTTGGTCGATGCGCGAAGGCAATGCAAAACAGGCGTATCGCCTGGCCGCAAACCACCACATCACCGAGGGGTCCAACCGTGATGATCTGGAATGGCTTGCAGGCTATGTCGCCTTGCGAAAACAAAACGACCCGGGCACCGCGCTGAAACATTTTCAAACCTTTCGTGCCGGTGTTGATGGCCCCATTTCACTGGGGCGCGCCGGATATTGGCTGGGCCGCGCCTATGAAGCGGCAGGGGACACCAACAATGCGCAAGCGGCTTATGCTTTTGGCGGCGAACACCAAACCAGCTTCTACGGCCAACTCGCCGCTGAACGGGCGGGCCTAGCGATGGACCCAAAACTCACCGGATCGGAACGCCACCGAAATTTCTCTGGTCAAAGCTTTTGGACCACCTCTGTCATGGACGCCGCCCACCTGCTTCAAGCCGCGGACGAGCTTTACTGGACCGAACGCTTCACAGTCCATCTTGCAGAACGCCTCACACGTGACGAAATCGGCCATCTGGCGGGCTGGGCCGAAAGCAAATCCGAACCACATCTGCGTGTTATGATCGCCAAATACGCCGCCAGACAGGGCTGGGTGCTGCACCGACCCTATTATCCGACACCAGACATCGGCAAAGGCAATACCACCGTGCCGCGCGCGCTTGAGCTGGCAATTGCAAGGCGTGAAAGCGAATTTGACCCCTCTGTGCAATCCGGCGTTGGTGCGCGCGGGTTGATGCAACTGATGCCCGGTACCGCCAAAGACATGTCCAAACGGCTTGAATTGCCCTATTCCAAAGCCCGCCTGACCGAAGATCCCGCATATAACACAAGGCTTGGGTCCGAATATCTGGCCAAGCTGATTGAGGATTTCGGCCCCAACCCGGTGCTGATCGCCGTCGGATATAACGCGGGCCCCGGACGGTCGCGCAGCTGGCAGGAACGCTTCGGCGACGTGCGCGCGGCTGACACCGATATCATCGACTGGATCGAGCATATCCCGTTTCGCGAAACCCGAAATTACGTCATGCGCGTGTCCGAAAGCTTGGCCATTTACCGCGCCCGCCTGACCGGAAAAACTGAACCTCTGCGCCTGTCAAAAGAGCTCAAGCAATAGCGCGTCTGCCTTCCTCTTTCTGCAAATATCCTAGGGTGAATGCCGAAGGCAGAGGGGCAACGCCCCTTCACACCGCCTTGCGCGCACGGATCAAAGTAAACACACCCGCGCCGACAACAATCAGCGCGCCTAAAACCACATTGGGCTCCACGATTTCGCCGAAAATGCTCACGCCCAAGATCGACACGAATACGAGCTGGAGATAGGCAAAGGGTTGCACCGCGCTGGCCTCAGCCACCTCGTAACATTTGATCAGCAACCAATGCCCCAACACGCCGGTGACGCAAAGCACCGCCATCCAGATCCAATCGCTGCCTTGCATCGGTTCCCAAAAGCTCGCGCCAATGGCTGTCATCACCACGGCACCCGTGGTTCCGGTCCAGAAAAAACTGGTCTGCGTGCTGTCATACCGCGCGCCATAGCGGGTCAATAGACCGTAAAGCGCAAACATCGCCGCCCCCACAAGTGGCACAATGGCGGCGGGGGCAAAGACCCCAAAGCCGGGCTTCAGGATGACCAGAATACCGATGAACCCCACACCAATTGCGGCCCAGCGCCGCCAGCCAACCGCCTCGCCCAGCACCGGCCCGGACAGCGCGGCAACAATCAGCGGGTAACAGGCAAAGACCGCGTGACTTTCCACCAAGCCAAGCAAGGTAAAGGCCAAGACCGTGACGCATATCTCAAGCGCCAGAAGGGCGCCACGGAACACCTGCAACATGAGCTTTCGGGGACGCAACGCTTGGGCCAACCCGCCATTTCGCCGGGTCAGCCACACAACAAAAGCGGCGAAAAACCAATAGCGGATCATCACCACCATCCAGACGTTATAGCTGCCTGCCAGATGGCGCGAAATTCCGTCTTGGGCAGCGAAAACAAACGTCGCACCAACCATCAGCCAAATGCCCAACCGGGTGTTTTGTTCCATTCTCGCGCCGCCTGTTTTCTATGTCAGGCGCGCAGAATGCCCCGGCTCATATGCCGCTTGCGCCCGTATCCTGACACTCGTTCCACATCAAACCCACCCGCGTCTAGGGCACGTCGCACAAAACCTGCGGCGGTATATGTCGCAAACGTGCCACCGGGTGCGGTGTGCGCCCCGACCTGCGCCAGTAAATCATCCCCCCACAGCTCAGGGTTTTTGGCGGGTGAAAACCCGTCCAGATACCACGCATCCGCTTGGCCAGACCATGTTGCAAGCCGCGCGCGCGCGTCGCCCTCGATCACCTCAACCGTTAGGCCATGCAGATCAAACACCCGCTTCCCATCAGCCCAAGCCGCCAAAAACGGACCCGCCAAAGCATGTGCTTCGGGAAAGGCCGTGAGCGCGCGGGCAATATCGTCTGTCGCCATCGGGAAGGCCTCAAACGACGTGAACCGCACGCCGTCGGGTGCGCCCACGGACCGCCACGCCATTAAAGTCGCGAGCATGTTCAACCCGGTGCCAAAACCCAGCTCTGCCACATGAAAACCAGGTGCAAACCGCGCGGGCAAATCATTACCGGACAGAAACACATGGCGTGTTTCATCCAAGCCATTGTCCAGACTGAAGTAGGGGTCATCAAATTGCGCGGCCACCGGCACACCGCTGTCTTTCCATTCAATCTCGGCCGTCTGGTTCTTCTGCATGGGATGTCCTATGAACACGGGTGAACCTGACCTACATGCAGAAGGATGCGCGTTTTGGCAATGATCGACGTAACAGTGCGCGGGGCCGGGATCTTTGGCTTGGCCACGGCCTGGAGCTGTGCCCGCCGTGGGGCGCGCGTGCGTGTGGTGGACCCAAACGGGCCGGGTGCGGGATCCTCGGGTGGTTTGGTCGGTGCGCTGGCCCCCCATGTACCAGAACGCTGGAACGCCAAGAAAGCCTTTCAATTCGACAGCCTGATCATGGCCGAACCCTATTGGACGGAGGTTGAGACCATTGGCGGCACATCCCCCGGTTATGCCCGTTCCGGCCGGTTGCAACCGATCAAAGACGAGGCGCATTTGAGGCTGTCCACCGACCGTGCGCATGAGGCGGATGAGCTGTGGCAAGGCAAGGCCATCTGGGAAGTTGTTGCGGCAGACAGCTATCCGGGTTGGGCCCCTGTCACCCCCTCTGGCTGGCTCATCCACGACACGCTGACCGCGCGCATGGCCCCGCGTCGTGCCGCCGCCGCTTTGCTGGCCGCGATCCGCGCAAAAGGCGGCGAGGTGACCTCCGAAGCCACCAACGAAGGCCGCGTGATTTGGGCGACCGGCTGGCAAGGCTTGATCGAGCTGTCCGAAGAACTAGGCACGCCTGTGGGCAATGGCGTAAAGGGGCAATCCGTGCTGCTGAAACACGCCGCGCCGGACATGCCACAAATCTTTGCGGAGGCTGTTCACATCATCCCACACGCCGACGGTACGGTGGCGGTGGGCTCCACCTCGGAACGTGAGTTTGACGCGCCTGACACCTGTGATGCACAGATCGACGAGGTACTGGCGCGCGCACGCGCGATCTGCCCCGCCATCGCAGAGGCCCCCGTTCTGGAGCGTTGGGCCGGTGTGCGCCCCCGCGCCAAATCCCGCGCGCCGATGTTGGGGGAGCACCCCACCAAACCCGGTCAATTCATCGCCAATGGCGGCTTTAAAATCGGCTTTGGCATGGGCCCAAAAGTGGGCGAGATGATGGCAGATTTGATGCTGGATGGACACGACAGCATCCCCGAGGATTTTCGCGTAGCGGCAAGCCTTTAAACCGTTTCCGCCGTGGCAGACATGCAAAGCTGACCCTTGGGGCCACGGACCCAAAGTGATGTGCCTTTGCGGCAAATCTCAACCTGATCGGTGTGCAGCACCGGTGACACCGCGCGGTATTTGAACCCTGCAAGCGGGCCGCATTCCTGCGTCGCTTTTAGCATCAGAATCTGCGCCAAAAGCTGACCTTGCACGAGCAGCCCACCCTGCCCTTCAACGTCGCGCGTATAGTCCAGATCATAATGGATCCGGTGCGCGTTAAAGGTCAGCGCGGAGTAGCGAAACAGGAGCGTCTCAGCGAAGCGCATCGGCTCTGCACTGTCCTCATCCGTCGGGGCGGCCCTTAGATTGAGCATGGGCGCACTGGGCGCCGGATCCTCCAGATACACAAGGTCTTTTCGTTCACGCACACAAAGCGTACCGCCTTGGGAAACGCCATGTTCGACCGTAACGAACCCCATCTCGCCGGACCGTCCGGTCTTGCGCTTACTGCTGGTGATCCGCGTTGATTTTTGTGCGGGAACACCCGGGATCAAAGGCGAGAGGAACGTCAGCTCGCCCCCGGCCCAAAGGCACCGTGGCAGCCCAAAATCAGGAATGCCTTCGCCTTGGATCGGCACGCCGTCGCGCCCCAAATGATCACCGGGCTGGACGTTCCAGAAATAGATTTGGTGGAAAAACGGCGGCAAAGGTGCATCCGGTTCCAAAGGAGCAAGACCAAGCGTCGCGCAGAGTGCGTTGGCGCGGGCCGGGTCCATCACGTCCCTTAGGTCTTCCGGTTCAGTGGCTTGCATCTTATCGGTCATGCTGCGACCCTAACGGCGCTTCTCAAAAAGGAAAAGCCGCGATGCCGCCAAAACTGACCACGCTGGACCACCTTGTGCTGACCGTGCGCGATATTGCGGTCACGGTGGCGTTTTACACAGATGTCTTGGGCATGCAGGCTGAGGTGTTTCACCCTGCGGATGGCTCCACCCGCACGGCGTTGAAATATGGTGCGCAGAAAATCAACCTGCACCCGGCTGATGCGCCCTTTGCTCCGATGGCCGCCCACCCCGGCCCCGGCACGGCGGATCTGTGTTTTCTGACCGAGGCCCCTTGGTCTGATTGGCAGGCGCATTTGGCGGCCCAAAGCGTGCCGATAGAAGAGGGCCCCGTTGCACGCACTGGGGCCACCGGGCCGATTTTATCAATTTATCTGCGCGACCCGGACGGAAACCTGATCGAGATCTCAACACAACAGCTGGGTTGATCTGGCAACGACACGCCCCACATAACACAGAGCGAAACAGGAGCCTGATGATGAGCACCCCCACCCTTCTTGGCCTGTCCGGCGCGCTGCGCGCTGAGGCGACCAACCGATATCTGATCCGCAACGCTGCCCGCGTGTTTGGACCCTGTGAGTATCTCGAGGGCGACCTGAACCTGCCACTTTATGATGGGGATCTTGAGGCGGCTGAGGGCATTCCGGATGCGGTGCTCACCTTGGCCAACCAGATCGCAGCCGCGGATGCGGTGGTGATCTCGACCCCGGAATACAACAAGATGCTGACAGGGGTTTTGAAGAATGCACTGGATTGGGTCAGCCGCGTGAAACCGGGCCCATGGGCGGGCAAACCTGTCGCGGTGATGTCTGCCGCCGCAGGGCGTGCAGGAGGTGAGCGGGCGCAAGTGTCTTTGGTTGCCGCGATGACACCATTTCAACCCAACCTCATCATCGGGCCAGAGGTCGCTGTTGCCGGTAGTTCGGGCGAGTTTGACGCCGAAGGAAGGCTGACCAATGAGCGGTATGAAGCGAACCTAACCAAACTGATGGCCAAGCTGCGCGCGGCGATTTAAGACGCGCTGCGCGCGGTGTTTTGCCTTCGGCGAGGATATTTTCAACAAGAAAAAAGGGGCGGCACCTTCAGAGCGCCACCCCTTTTTCGTGGGTCAGTTCAGGTCAAATCTGGCGCCCAGATTCATCCCGGCATCACCATCATTTCAGCAAGTTGCAGGTTGCCCATTTCGCAGAACGGGCAAGAGGCTGCGATGGTGGTGGCGGCCTCAAGATCAGGGGCGTTCAGAATGGTATAGCCCATCATTGTGCCGTCAAACCCTTCGCTCACCCCCCCTTTTGACACTGTCCATTGCGGCCCCAAAGGTTGGGCAGCCACCACCAACGCGTCCGCATGTTCCTGCATCCACGCCTGATAGCGCGCCTGATGATCAGCTTGTTCTGTTGGGTCCTCAATATCCCGCGTCACGTGATAGGCCATATAAAATTGTGGCATGGTATCCTCCGTTCAAAATGAAGCAGACCCCTGTGCAAGCTTGGCGCGCTGGATTAAAATTCCACCCCAATTTGCGCCTTGATGCCCGAGCGGAACGGGTGTTTTACCAGTTCCATTTCGGTCACGAGATCCGCGATTTCGATGAGGTCTTCTGCGGCGTTGCGCCCGGTTAAAACCACATGGGTCATCTCGGGTTTTTCTTCAGACAAAAAGGCCACCACATCAGCCACATCCACATAACCATAGCGGATTGCGATGTTAATTTCATCCAAAAGCACCATTTTATTGGCGGGGTCGCGGATCAGGTCCTTGGATTTCTCCCATGCGGCCTGCGCCATTTCGGTGTCGCGGGTCTTGTCTTGGGTCTCCCAGGTGAAACCCTCGCCCATGGTGTAGAACTCGCAAATGTCGCTGAATTTCGCGTTGATCAAGTCGCGCTCGCCGCAATCCATCCCACCTTTTATGAACTGCACCACCGCGCATTTCATGTCTGCTGCGATACAGCGGAAGATCATCCCAAACGCGGCGGAGCTTTTGCCTTTGCCTTTCCCGGTATGTACAATCACCAGACCCTTTTTATCGGTCTTGGTGGCCATAATTTTATCGCGCGCGGCCTTTTTCTTGGCCATTTTCATCGCGTGACGGGCGGGGTCGACAGGGGGTTTTTCGCGTGTCGGTTTCTCGGGTGTGTCGTTCTCGGTCATAGCAAATCCTTCAGAGCAATTCGGCGGTGGTCAGGTGGCGGGGAAGATCATCACGGGGTGTGGCCCATGACAGGATCTCATCATGATGCACGTGGGCTGTCGGCGCAAAAAGCGACGGATCGGAGAGGGCGGCGGCATGGGCGTAAAACTGGCCGGGATAGTGATCGCCCTGAAAGCCCATCGCACTGCCACAGATGGGGCAGAAATGGCGGCGTACGCCGGGCGAACTTTCGTAACTTGCGGGCGCTTCTCCGGTCCAACGCCACTGTGTGTCTTTCAGGCCCAGAAAGCCAACCATGGCCGCGCCTGATGCGCGCCGACAACTGTCACAATGACAAATCACCTGAAGAAACGGCCGGCCCTGAAAGGCAAAGGACACCTGACCGCACAAGCAATGCCCGGAAATATGCCCCGTCATGTCGGTGGGGATGGTCACGCCGCTCGCTCCGTCTGTTGATCCATTCGCCCCCGCACTGTCGCCGCTTGGGCGCTGAGATGCAAGCGAGGATGCAGGTGCCAAAACCCGGACATAAACGGGTCGAAAACAAAAAACGGGCGCCCCAAAAGGGACGCCCACTTATCTGCTTTCGCGCTGCTTATTCTGCGAGGCTGGCCAGTGCAGTTGAGCGGCCAAAATGCTGTTTGTTCAGGCGCAACACCAAGGCAATCATGGTGAATTGCAGTGCAATGGCAATCAGCGTGATCACCCAGTAGATCAGCGAGAACTTGTCCACGACACCCGCCTTGACCATGCCCGCATTGAGGAAGAACTGCGTCAGCACCGACAAGGCCACGCCGGGGCACACCAGCGCATAGGATCCGGGCGAGGTTTCAGACCCAAACACAAAGCTTTTCCAATAGTCCTGGCGCGCCAGAACCGTCAGGCCCAGCATTGCAAACAGCACCTGAATGGCAATCAACCGCGCCAGCATCACCATGGTTTCCGCAGCCGTGGAATGCACCTCGAATGTTTCGTGCAACCCGTGTGTCTGGCGCATGAACATAATGCCCAAAATGGTCAGGATCGGGATCACAATCATCAAGGTCGGCGCGCTTTCCTTTGACGTGCCATAGTGCAGCATCGAATTGAACGCCGTGATCAGCGCCAGCAGCCCATAGACAATTGAGGCCACACCAAAAAACGTGGAACCCACAAGTGACACGGCGACCACAATCGTATTGTGGCTCATCGCGGCGGGGGCGGCAAGGCCAACCGCCGTCATGGCAAGGGCAAACGACGGCAACATCTGCGCAAAACTGTTGTGCGCGGTCACGTCAAAGACCCCGCCTTTGGTCAGCACGCGGCCAAGGAAATCTCCGATATAACTAAGTGCTAGGATGCCGATCGCAAGAAAAGCCGCCATCGCAAAAGGGAACAGAATCTCGACAATCGACCACAGCCCCGGCACAAACACCAAGCCCGCGACAAACATCCCATTCACCGCCATCGCCAATGCCAATGGCATGGCCAGCAACGTGGTTTCCGCGTTGGATTTTTTCAGCGTTTGATAGGCATCAGTTTTACGGTAGGCTGAGAATTGTTTCAAGTTCCAGATCAGATATTTAAGGTTCAAAAAGACCATCGCCGCGATCCCAACCCAAGCAATCACAACAGCGGTTTTCATCCCCATGGAGCCGGTTTGCATCACCGCCAGCATGTCTTCAAAGATCGGCACGGGGCGGCCTTTGTGAGGCACCCAAAACATCAGGTACATGAAAAACGTGACCGACAGGCCACCGGCGCCCACAGACGCCAAAAAGTAGAGCGGATTATAACGATCCGCGGGACGAGTGAGTTGCATGGCTAATCTCCAATTTAGTTCGTCACATCATCATATTCATCTTTGTGAATATTTATAGATGAGTCGTTGCGATTGCAAGGGCCAAGCTGTCGCATCACGAAATAAGTCGGATCTCACCGCGATCCACCCCCGTTAACCTGCCATTAACCAAGAAAGGCCAAGCTGGTCGCAGACCGCATTACAATTGGGCCCTCTCGTGACATATTCTGCCTTTTCCTGCCGCAGTTTTACGCTCATCCTTCTCGGTATCGCGCTGGCAAGCTGCGACAGCCCCAGCCCACAATTCCGCACGAAAGACACCACCACCGCCGAAGTCACCGTCGAAGGCTCAGTCTTTAAAATTCACCGCCGCGAAAACTGGGTCGAAAGCTATCGCACCAGTTTTGAGGCGCTGCCCAATGTGTCAAAAGTGCTTGGCCGCGCCAAAGTGGCGATTGAACGCGCCACCGGCTGCCCGATCCGCCACGGATCCTTGAGCGGCGATCAGGGCATCCAGCGTGCCGAACTGAACTGTGACGGCAGCTTGCCCCCGGTCCCCCCCAGCATAGACGTTGAATTTTCCTGTGAAATTTACGATAGGTGGAGCCATTCGGACGGCCAAGTCACCATCGAAAACGCGGAGTGTACCCCGGTAGATCATCGTCCATAGCGCAGCCCCTAAAAATGTTTTCTTGCCTTCGGCGAGGATATTTTGGGAAGGGGAAAAGGCGACATTCACGCCAGAGCCTTCGCCTAGATCGTTTCGGTTTTAAGTCGAAACGCTTTATTTCGGACAGGTCATGACAAGATCTTGGTGAACCGAAAAGAGGTGGGGCGGTCAAACCCCGGATGGGCAGTTTCATCGGTCTTCAGAAAACCAAGCGCCTGAAAGGTCGCGTGATTTTCCACCAGCTCCACCCGTGTTTGCAGGGCAAGCTGTGGCAGATGCAACGCCCGCGCCCTTTTTTCAGCCTGCGTGATCAGGGCGCGCGCAAGCCCGTTCCCACGCGCCTCAGGCGCCACGGCCAATTTGCCTATGTAAAGCGCATCATCTTGTGCGGTTAAGAATATACACGCCTCTTGCCCGATGACCCAGACCTCATGGCTTTCCACCTGCTGCTCCACGTCCCCCAAGCGCATTTGATGCATCGAACTGGGCGGATCCACCCGCCCGTCATGTTCCGCAAACACGCGCTGAATGAGGGCCAACACCCAACCTGCATCCGTTTTATCTGCACGCCGCGGCGTCACAGCAGCTCCTCGATTAAAGCCCGTGCAGAATTTGAGCGCGGCTGCCACAATCCCCGATCCATCGCCTCTTTCAGACGCTCTGCGATCTCGCGGAGGGCCGGGGCATTATGCTCCTCAATGAACTCCCGCGTGTCGTCATTCTCAAGAAACGCGGCATGCACGAGGTCAAAATGATGGCTGCGCACGGCCCCCGTGGTGGCGGCAAAGGCGAACATGTAATCCACC
>ATLU01000162.1_pt1 | contig 20212 bp, 21 predicted proteins | sample 178751 | NCBI WGS metagenome assembly ATLU01 (sample SAMN02211837, study PRJNA209200) | bioreactor metagenome | isolation source: day 23 sample from continuous culture bioreactor inoculated with sediment... | place: Germany: Wadden Sea | collected 2011
ACCCCCGTGGCCACAATTGGGCAAGCGCGTTTGGGGCCGGATTTATTTTCCAGCCCGAACCTGCCAATGATTGACGGGCGGGGGGCGATTTGGCGCCCCAAAGCCACCGATCCCGCCGCCCTGCGCGCCTATACATTGGGCCATCAGGTCACGGAACCCTATGATTTTTCAGCGGCTTTACGGGTGGCGGCACGGGAATTCATGCCGGATCTGTTCATTATCCTTGGCCCCGGCGGCACCTTGGGCGGGGCCGTGGCGCAAAGCCTTTTGGCCGCAAATTGGCGCGGGATGGCGTCGAAATCCGATTTCAAAGCGACCCAGAGCAGCCGGCCGCGGATCGCCTCGATGGGGCTCGTGGACCAGCGCAAATGGGTCACGGGGTAAGCTCGGCCCTTCCATTGTGCATTTTTGCAAAGGAGTGTGCAGCGGTGGCCCTCCCTTAATTATCTCAATCCCATATGTTGGTCCTCGCAAACATGACGATCAGCGCCGAAACCCTTCGGCCTGATCCCGTTCAGGAGACATCACATGGGGCTTTTGCAAGACGGCAAATGGGTCGATAAGTTTTATGACACCAGCAAAACGGGGGGCCGTTTTGTGCGCAAAGACGCGGCCTTTCGCAATTGGGTGACGTCGGATGGCCGCGCGGGGCCAAGTGGTGTGGCGGGGTTCAAGGCCGAACCTGGGCGCTATCATCTTTATGTCTCACACGCCTGCCCTTGGGCGCATCGGACCATGATCTTTCGCAACATCAAAGGGTTGCAAGAGATGATCAGCCTGTCGGTGGTGCATTGGTATATGGCGGAAGAGGGTTGGACCTTTCAAGATGGCCCCGGTGTCATCCCCGATAGCATTAATGGCGCCCGCGTGATGCATCAGATCTATACCGCCGCGCTGCCCGATTACACCGGTCGTGTGACGGTGCCGGTGTTGTGGGACAAAAAGTCTGGCACCATCGCCTCAAACGAATCCTCCGAGATTATCCGCATGTTTAACAGTGCCTTTGACGGTGTTGGCGCCACGCCGGGGGATTATTACCCTGAAGGTTTGCGGGCTGAGATCGACGCCCTGAACGACCGGATTTATCACACGCTCAACAACGGTGTTTACAAGTCGGGGTTCGCCGGCACGCAGGAGGCTTACGAAGAGGCGGTGGTGCCGCTGTTTGACACGCTGGAGTGGTTGGAAAACCGCCTATCCACCCAGCGCTATTTGACCGGAAATCAGATTACCGAGGCGGATTGGCGCCTGTTCACCACCCTTGTCCGCTTTGATCCGGTCTATGTCGGGCATTTCAAATGCAACCTGAAACGGATCGTCGATTACCCGAACCTATGGGGCTTTGTGCGCGACCTTTACAATCAGCCCGGTGTGGCGGAAACCGTGCATATGGACCATATCAAGGCGCATTATTACGTCAGCCACACCACAATCAACCCGTCCCAAGTTGTGCCGCGTGGCCCAGTGATTGATTTCACGGCGCCCCATGATCGCGCCACACGCTGGGCCCAAGCCCCGGCATAATCGCGGAGCTTTTGTGCGCATTTGCACAGGTGTAAACACAATCTCCTTTCCCATCTGTGGTGGGAAAGGAAAAGACCATGATTGATATGACACACCCGAAAACCTCCTTGCGATCGGCCCCGATGCCCGAGGCCATGCGCGTTTTGCTGCAGGATTATCCGCGCGACAGCTGGCAGGCGCATCCGGGATTTCATGAGAAAACCCGCCACTGGCTTGGCGCGCATCAGATGTTTCGCCAATTGGGCGATCTGGTGCAGTGCGAGGCAGAAACCTATCTGGACAAGGGCCGGTCGGATGACGCGTTTGCCGCGCGCCTGTCCTATTACGGGGATGCTTTGGTGCGGAATTTGCATGGGCATCATGGCTGGGAAGATCACAGCTATTTCCCGGAACTCTCCGCGGCTGATCCCCGGTTTGACGCGGGGCTTGAGATCCTGGAGCGGGACCATGCCGAATTGGACATTGTGCTGGATCGGTTCACCCGCGCGGCCAATCGGACCATACAATTGATCCAGCTTGACCCGGCCGCCGTGCCCGATGAGGTGGGCGGTCTTCACACAGAAGCCAAGGCGATCAACGCCTTTCTTGCCCGGCATCTTGGTGATGAAGAGGATCTGGCGGTGCCGATCATCCTGCACCACCGTTTGCGCGGCTAGTGTTAATTGACACTTACTATTACGGCACCCCAAAAAACCGAAATTGTATTTTGGCGTACAAGTTCCGTGGCGAGCTACAGCCAAATCAACGCGGGTCTGGATAAGGCAAATTCAGATCCGCACCGAAAACGGTCCGTCGCTGTAGTCGCATGTTCAGGAAGAAACTGGCTGGGGTGGTAGGATTCGAACCTACGGTACACGCTACCAAAAAGCGTTGCCTTACCACTTGGCTACACCCCAACAGTGCGCGTGTAATAGTCCAATGCATTGAGGCGGTGCAACCCCAAAATCACCTAAAATGACGAAAATTATTCGTCGGCGCTGGCCACATTCAAAAGGTCATTTTGACGGTTCTCTTGGCGGTCCTGCGCAACCAGCTGATCCAAGGCCACCTCATCCGCGGATTGCGGGGTTTCGGGGGCATGCACGGGGGTGGCGCCTTTGTCGGTAAGGGCTGAAACCACCACGCGCATCGCCTCGCCGCGGGCATTCGACAACCCCGTGTCACCTTGGTCAATCCACGCGGTAAAGCTGAGCCGCGCACCTGACTCGGTCACACGGTCGATCCAGGCAGCGGGCGCCGGGCTGTCCAGAATAAAGGGCAACGCGGTCATTTGCATGCGCCCTTCTTCCAGTGCTTGCGGCAGGTTTGCGGTCTCGCGCAGGAAGATATCAAAACCAAAGCGGCGCTCGCGATTGCGGGTGTAATTGATGATCCGACTCTTAAATACGGTCGCATTTGGAATGCGGATATGGTTGCCGTCGAAGCTAAGCAGAATGGTCGCGCGCGAGGTCAAGCGGATCACTTTGCCCACATCGCCGTTGATTTCAATTGTGTCATTTGGCCTGAAGGGTTGGCGGATCGATAACAAAAGCGAGGCGATGAAGTTTTCCACCGTGTCGCGCACCGCAAACCCCAGCGCAAGGCCGATGATGCCCGCAGCCCCCAACACCGTGGACAAAAGCGCCGTCGCCCCCAAGATATCAAGCGCAACCACAATTCCGCCGATTACCGCCGCAATGCGGATCACTGTGCGATAGATATCTGCGATAAATGCATTTGGGGCCAACCGGTTCCATGGTTGGCGCAGGCGGGCAAGGCCAAAACCAAGCGCGCAGACCAGTACAAACGCCAGGGCGCCGATGGCGATCAGTGGCAAAAAGGCGATGAATTGTGCGATCCGCGCCATGAAGCGTTCCATCGCGGGGCTCAGTCGCTCGGTTAAATCCGTTGAAATCCCCACTTGGTTTTCAATGGCAATCACGCCTTCGACCCGCTCGACAAGCCGCTGAAGGTCTTCATGGCCGGACGCATCCAAGGTGGTGCCGCGCAGGGTCACAATCCCCTCGTTCACCGTCACGGTGACATCTTGAAAGGCGTGTAATTCGGTCAGAATATCGCGAATTTTAGTGGCGATGGCGGCGTCGCGTTCCACCTGTGCTGCACCGGATTCGGTTCGGATCGTGCCGTCTTGGGCGACGACGGGGGCCATTGAGCTGATCGACAACAGAGTTGCGAAAATCACAGTTGAAACAAGCAAGCGGAGAATGGGCATGTTGAATATCCAAAAGCGTCACGCCTTTAACTTAAGGCCGTGAAAAGGCAGGTGCTGCGAAACCAATCAATGTTGTGGGCGTTCCGCCAAAAACCCGTGTTTCAAGTTTATGCGGAGTGCTATTGGTGAAATCTAAGCGCATCTTAAGGGGTGACACGCACGCGCGAAAGGTCTTCCTTGCGGAGTTAAAGCCGCAGGGCGCGCGATTTGGCCAAGGCATCAAATGCAGCAAGATCCGCAATCAGCGCGTCCATGTCCTTGAGTGCAATCATATTTGGCCCATCCGAGGGGGCCGTGTCCGGGGTGGGATGGGTCTCAAGAAACACGCCCGCAATTCCCAAGGAAACCGCCGCACGCGCCAGCACCGGTGCAAATTCGCGCTGTCCGCCCGTTGAACCACCCTGCCCGCCCGGCATTTGCACCGCATGGGTGGCGTCCATCACCACAGGGAAACCCTGCTGCATCATGATGGGTAGCCCGCGCATATCCGTGACAAGAGCATTATACCCAAAAGAGGTGCCACGCTCAGTTAAGATGATGTTTTCATTCCCCGATGCGGTTATTTTCTCAACCACATGCTGCATATCCCACGGCGCCAGAAACTGTCCTTTTTTTACATTTACAGCCCGGCCCGTTTGCGCCGCAGCCAATAACAGATCGGTCTGGCGGCACAAAAAGGCTGGGATTTGGAGGATATCGACAACATCTGCAACCGGGGCGCATTGCTCGGGCGCGTGAACATCCGTCAAAACCGGCACATCAAGCTGGGCGCGCAATTCGGCAAGCATCACCAACCCCTCGTGCAGCCCAGGCCCCCGCGCGCCTGTCAGTGAGGTGCGATTGGCCTTGTCAAATGAGGCCTTGAACACATAGCCAAGCCCGTGTGCCGCACAGATCCGGGCCATTTCTGACCCAATCTCAAGCGCCTGATTCAGGCCTTCGAGCTGACACGGGCCGGCGATGACCGTCAGCGGCAGATCATTGCCCATGCGCAGCTTGCCGATCGCGACCTCGCGCATATCAGGCACTGATCTGTTCACGCAGCACCGAGGCGGTGAGCGACATCATCAGATAAACGCCCGCAAAAACCAGAAATGACAGCAGCGTGTTTTCGAATTTGCGCGGATAGGTCGGCTCGTCCGGCGCCACCGGACGCACGCCAAGTTCCAGATATCGGGTCTGTTTATTGGCCTCGACACGCGCACTTTCAAGCTGTTGCAGCGATTGCTGCATCAATAAAACGCGGGTTTCCAAATTGGTCTGCGCAATGCGCAATTGCGCGCTGACCGAGGCCAAAGACCCCTGCGCACCGGTTTCCGTCAAACGTCCACGCAGCTCTGCGATCAAGGTTTCCAACCGCTGAATATCCCCACGCGCGCCATCCACCCGGGCTTTGTTCGGCCGAAGATTGTCCAGAAGCTGTTGCAATGTCAGGCGCTTTTCTTGCAGCTGCGTTTCAAACCCGTTGATTTGCCCCATCAAGGCTGACGCATCGCTGGTGGCATCGAACACGCCGAGTTTTTCTTGCAGGCGCAGCACTTCGTTTTGGGCATCCAGCATATCCTGTTCGGCCTCTTCATAGGTCTCGCGCGCGCCTTGCATCTGGTCGTTGCGCAGGCGTTGCGACAGATTGTCGACCCGTTCTTCGGCATAGCCGATCAGGGCCTGCGAAAACTCCTGACTAAGCGCTGGCGAGGGCGCGACCACCTCCATTTTCACGATCCCTTCGGTGGGATCATAGCCGATTTTCACGTTTTTCTGATAGATCTTATAAGCATTCTCATTGGTGGCATCCGGGTCGAGGCGTTGGATGGAATCAATCTCTCCCGCACTAAAAGCCTGTTTAAACCCAATGTCCTGATCCAGCCGCAACATCGCATCACGCGAGGTCAAATAGCTTTGGACGGTGATCGAATCCTGTGAGGTTGCCATGCCGGAGCCGGCGAATAAGCCGCCCAGTTTTCCGCCGCCACTGTCAGCTTGCTGAATGACAAATTCGGTTTTTGTGGCGAACATGGGGGTGGCCATCGTGTAAAAATAGAACCCTACCAAAATCGTTGGCAAGAAGACGAAAAAGGACAGCCGGGCCAGCAGCAACACAAAGCGCTTGCGACGACGGCGCGCGATATCCATCTGGATATCCATAATGGCGCGGGCGCGGTCGGCGGTATCCAGCACCAGCGTGCTTGGGACGTTGGGTTTTTCAACGGTTTGCGGAAGCTGAACGGACGCCTCTTTTGTGGCCCCATCGGTCGCAACGAGATCCAGCATAGCCGCGCGTTGAAATGGGTCGATCTCTGCCTTGCGCAACTGGCGCACCGCGTCAAAATCCGACGCGGCAGAAATCCCGTGTTTTTGCGCAACGCGGCGGGCCATACGCAATTGGCGACCGGTCAACCCTTCGTCACGGATGGCGTTGATTTCTTGTTCAATCTCCGCAGGTGAGGGATCCGGGCGGGCGGTTGCGAATTTCTGATCGGCAAACCCGTCTTCTTGTTGGCCAAGGGCGGCCTCTTCCATCGGATTTAGCTTTCGGGGCTGGGTCACTTGTGGCCTCTGACGCGGGGCGTCGGCACCATTACCTTGCCGGGCATTGGCCACCTCGGATTGGATGGCGGATGCGGCACTGCGACGAATGCGGAATTTTTTAGCCTTGGGTTTCGTAGTCATATAATTGCTTCGCCTCTTCCAAGGTATCGAACATGTAAAGCTTTCCGTCGCGCAATACGGCGGCGGAGCGGCAGAATTTTTCAATCGTTTTCGCCTGATGCGACACGATAATTACGGTGGATTTCTTGAGCCGTTCGTTCAGCACATCCCCGGCCTTGCGGTTAAATTCGGCATCTGTGGTTTGCGGCATGCCTTCGTCGATCAGATAGATATCGAAATCCAGCGCCAGGAGCAGCGAGAATGTGAACCGCGACCGCATCCCCGCAGAATAGGTGCCCAGAGGATAGTCGTAATATTCCTCAAGCCCACAGAGCCAGCGGGTGAACGCCTCGATGTAATCGGGATCCAGCCCGTAAAGCTGTGCCACATAACGGGCGTTTTCCTTGGCGGACAGCTTGCCAACGACCCCGCCCATGAACCCCAGCGGAAAAGAGATACGGCAATTGCGGTGAATCTCTCCCTCGTCGGGTTTCTCCAGCCCAGCCATCATTTTGATAAGTGTGGTTTTTCCGGTGCCATTGCGCGCCAGTATGCCCAGTGAATTACCAAGCTCCACCTGAAAGGACGCCCCGTCAAGGATCACCTTGCGCTGCGTTCCGGTCCAGAAGGACTTACTAACATTTACAAATTCGAGCATGCACACGCTCCGACACTGCTGCTTTGCCTCAGCGCTCTTTCGCGCCTTTGGTCCTTATATGCTCTAACACGAGCTTGGTTAACGAGGACCTATACGACATGATTTTGGCATCATTATGTCGGATTCCCCCCTGAAAACACAATGTCCAAACCGATTTGCCAACCGATTTGGACCATTTTTTGCGTATATTTGGCGGGGATTGCCCCGTGTGCGCCAACAATCAGTGAGAATTTGAGGTGAAATCGCCATTATGTTTCTCAACTCGCAACAATTTACCCGCGATGAACGAGATGAACACAGCGCCAAAACTGAGCAGTGCGCCCATCTTGGCTGCGTCCTGCACCTCGCCGCCCGGAAAGGCGACCGAGGCCACAAACAGCGAGACCGTAAAGCCAATGGCGGCGACACAGCCGATCACAATCAAATCCAGCGTGCGCATTCCGGCAGGCAGGCCAAGGCGCATTGGATAGGCCGCAAACCAACCAAACAGCAGGATGCCCACAGGTTTGCCGATCAACAGCCCCGCAAGCACCAGCCATGTGGCCTCTGAGATCGAGTTAAACACCACGCCCGCATTGAGCAGACCAAAGAAGAACAGCACCACCTCAACCGGCATCGCGAGCGCGTGTTCCATCTGGTTCAGCGTATCTTTCAGATAGCGTTCCGCGTCCGAGAAAATCCCAAAGGCGCGGTCTGCGTGTGGGATCGCAGGGATCACTGGCAACAGGCCCAGCGCGGGGTGGATGCCCGCCTGTGCAAAGCCATACCAGCTGAGGCAGCCAGCAATCGCATAGGGCAACCAGCCCATGTGCTTTCGCACCCAGGTCGAGCGTCTGCGCAGCTCATCCCCCGCATCCATTTTGCGCGGCAACCAGTTGAAAACAATAAAGGCTGTGGCCGAGGCAAGCACGGACAGAAGCAACCATTCCGGCGCCAACTCGCCAGATGGATAAAAGATCGCAAGGATGATCAGCCCAGCCGCATCATCGGCAATTGCCAGCAAAAGAAGGAAGCGCACCGCCGGGTGACCCGCGCCAAACACAAGCCGCCCCACAAGATAGCTGAACGCAATATCCGTGGCGGTGGGAATGGCCCAACCGCGCGCCACCGCATCAAAGGTGGACGATCCCAGCAGCAGCGCGATGCCAAGATACACCGCAATCGGCCCCAGCATACCGCCCGCTGTCGCAAACAGCGGCGTGGCGGCTTTTTTCCCGCGCAGGCTGCCGTTTTTCAGGATCACGGCCTCCCACACTTCTTTGCCCGCGATGGCGAAAAACAGCGCCATCAGCATGTCATTGATCAGGTAGTGAAAGGTGACAACGCGTTCCACATCGCCATATTCAAAGTGATGCGCGGCCTCGCCATAGGCATGTTCCCAATGGCCAATGTCTGCCCCAATCCAGCCGTTGAACCACAGCGGATATTCCACCACATGATGATAGGATGCCGCATCCGTATTGGCCCAGATTAATGCAATCACCGCGCCCCCAATCAGCAAAACTGAATAGGTCGCGACAAAATTCCACACACGATACATTGCTCACCCCGTCGTTATTCAAACAATCAGACCGCCCAGTGATCAGGACAGCCCGTTTGTTTTTCAGTCCCTTTCACCCGAATAATGCACCTTTCACCAATCGACAATGCACAGTTCAATGTACAGTTCGGCGGGGCATCATGCGGGTCACATTAGGGCGACCATATTCCAGCTGATGCCCGCGAGGACCGCGCCGACGACAGCAAGGCCAATATATGCGACAAAAACACGGGGTTTTACCAAGGCCCAAACCGCGACGGCGGCGGGGATACAGCTGACGCCCCCGGCGATAACAAAGGACATGGCGGCGCCTTGGCTCATGCCTTGCTCTAAAAGCGCGGCCACCATCGGCACGGCGGCATAACCGTTCAGATAGGCGGGCGCGCCGACGATGGCCCCCAAGAGGATCGGCAGGACCCCTTCCCCACCCAAGACTTGCGCCACCCATTCGGCTGGAATGAACTTCAGCATCAGCGCTTCGAGCATATAAGCCAAGAGCAGCCATTTGCCCAAGAACAGCGCGTTTTCAAGCACTGTGTCGCGGAACTCAACCCGGCGCGGGGCGTCTTGCCAGAACTTCCATTTCACGGTTCCTGCAAAGGGATCCGTGCCCGACCCCGTTCCACAGCCGCTGTCACTGCAACAGCTTTTGACGGGGGTGTTTTTTAAGGGGTCCGCAAAGACCACCGTCTGCGCCATGGCCCGTACCACAAGCCCGCCGAACAAACCGATCAGGATCGCGGCCAAGCCTTTGGCAATCGCGAAATCCACACCCAATGTCCCGGCCGTAATGGCAAACATCGCCGGGTCCATCAAAGGGGAGGCGAGCCAAAAGGCCATCACCGCCGACAAAGGCGCCCCAACCGCCAGCATCGCGGCGATAAACGGGATCACTTCGCAGGAGCAAAACGGGGAAATACCGCCCGCAAGAGCCGCCATCACAATCATCCGCCCCTCGCGCCCCTCAAAGGCCTTAGCAAGCAGCGTTTCCGCGTTGGTCGCCTTCAAATACCCCACCGCAAAGATCGCAAAGAGGATAAAGGGCAACGTGCCCGCAAAGGCTTTCAGGGCAAAAATCACCGTCGGGCGGATCTCAGCCGGGGCAAAAAGCGCGAGGATCAGCGGGATCGCCAGAATGGCCACCCACGCCCAATCCGGTTTCCACCGGCGCGGCGCCGTTTGTGTTGCATCAGTCATGGGTATGCCCCTTTCCATCGCCGCAATCTGCGCAGCATTCCAAAAGCAAATAGTCAGACAAGGCGCGCATCACATCATATTCCGCAGCCGCACAAATGATCGACCGGCCTTGTTTTTTCTGCGTGACCAACCCGGCCGCCGCCAAAATTTTCATGTGATGGGTCAAGGTCGAGCCGGTCACGCCGGAACGCTCCCCCAGCGCACCAATGGTCAGTCCCTCTGGCCCCGCGCGCACCAAAATGCGCAGGACCGTCAGGCGTTGCTCGGACCCAAGGGCCGCAAATTGCGACGAGGCCAGTTCAACAGGGATGGGATAAATTTGGATATGTGTCGCGTTTTTCATATTTCTAGAAATATAGAAATGAATGAGCGGCGCAAGTGTTATTTTCACATCTATCGAAATATCCCACTCTCTTGTCTTTCCGGGCCAGCGGCTTAGATTTGCGCAATGACCATCCCCGCGACCACCCTTCACACGAGGCTTGCCGCCTGCCGGATCTGCGCCGATCGTTTTGCCGCGACCCACACCGCGCATGCCCCTCGGCCCATTGTCTGGTTTCAACCCGGCATGCGCATTCGCATCATCGGCCAGGCACCGGGAATGCGCGTGCACCTGTCTGGCGTGCCGTTTGATGACCCGTCGGGCGACCGGCTGCGCGATTGGATGGGGTTTGACCGGGATCAGTTTTATGACCGCACCCGTGTGGCGATCACCCCCATGGCCTTTTGCTTTCCGGGGTATGACGCCAAAACCTCTGACCTGCCGCCGCCCAAGATCTGCGCAAAGACATGGGCTGGGCAAGTGAACGACGCCCTCGGAACACCGCCCCTTACCCTGATCGTCGGCGGCTATGCCCAGAAATGGCATCTTGGCGTAAAAACCGGCGTGACCGAGACGGTTTCCCACTGGCGCGCCCACGCGCCGCACGTCTTTCCCTTGCCACATCCCTCGTGGCGCAATACGGGATGGATCAAGAAAAACCCTTGGTTCGAGGAAGAGCTGTTGCCCGCCCTCAGAACCCGGATCGCCGAGGTGATGACATGACTGAGACCCAAACAGAAACCCAGCTTGATCAGGCCCACGCGGTGATGATCAACAATCTGGATGATGACGCGGCCCGCCTGCGGTTTTACGAACGCCTCGCGGATGGCGAGCTGTTTTTGCTGCTGGCCCGTGAAGCCACCGGCAGCGATGAAGAGATCGAACCAGAGCTGTTTGAGCTGGAAGATGACACCTATGTGCTGGTGTTTGACCGCGAAGAACGTCTGGCGGAGTTTGTCGGAAAACCCGCGCCCTACGCCGCCCTGCCCGGCCGGATCGTGGCCCGCATGCTCGCAGGCCAAGACATCGGGCTTGGCGTGAACCTCTCGGTCGCGCCCTCGTCTATCCTGATCCCGCCGCCTGCCGTTGACTGGTTGGCCGCCACGCTCGAAGGCAGCCCAGAAGAGGTTGTGGCACAGGTCACCGAAATCACCGCGCCCAGCGCCCCCGAGGCCCTGATCACAGCCTTAGATGCAAAACTCGCCAGCGCCGCGGGGCTTGCCAGCTGCGCCTGCCTTGCGGGTGTCACCTATTCCGATGGTCGCAAAGGCCATGTGCTTGGGTTCATTGACGCAGCCGAAGGTGCCTATAACGCGCTTGCCGGTGCTGCCAATGAGGCGCTGACCTTCTCTGGCGTGGAAGCGGGAGAAATGGACGTTGGGTTCTTTGCGTCTGAGGATCTCATGGCACAAAAGCTGGTGACCTACGGCCTAAAATTCGACTTGCCGATGCCTGAGGCCCGCGAACTGGTGAAGCCCGCAGCACCGGGATCAGACCCTGAAAAGCCACCCATTCTAAAGTAAGGCGCGCCCTTTTCCTCTTTCTGGAAATATCCCCGCCGGAGGCAAGAAATCTGCATGCGCCGCCCGGAAACGCAAAGAAATGGGCGCGACAATTGCCGCGCCCACCTATTGTGAAGGGGACTTGAAGAACGCTTAGCCGCGCTTCCAGATCCACATCATGTTGTTTTCGTGCTTACCGGTGTCTTCACCAATCACAACCGAACCATCTTTACGGACAATCAGGTTGTCTGGGTTCGAAATGCTGTCCGTTGGGCAAGCGTTCGGCGTGTTGGCTTTGTCATACCCGTGACCGGCCACAACCGGCACCATGCTTTTCACGTCATAATCCGCTTCCAGCGGCATTTCATACACCACACCACATTTGTTGGCCTCAAGACGCACGTCGCCTTCACCATCGGCCATGGTTTTGCCGACCTCCGACATCGCCATATACATGAAGGGAACAGAACCGTCTTTCGCGCCTTCATAGTTGATGTTCACGCCTTCCATTTTGCGGAACTCAGCGGTAGCCCCTTTGGCGGCAGCGGCTTTGCGGCTTTCCAAGAAGGCCACACGGTTGTCAGCCGCTTTGCCAGCCGCCCAATCCGCGATGTCCGCTTCGGTCAGATAGCTGTTTTTGCCCTCTTCAAACTGGTCAGGCGTGATGCCGTCATAGTCTTTGATCCAAGCGGCCACGTCGTCGTTTGAGCCATGCGCCAGTTCAACCCAGCTCACGTCAAAGCCCGTGGTGGCCGAAGGCGCCGCGTTGCCCGCATCCCGCTGGGTCATTTTCGCGGCATAAAGCGTCCCGGCACTCAGATCACCGGCAGTGTCAGCCACAAACTTAAAGAACACAACACCGGTGCCATCGTCCGACAGGTACACGGTTTTGTTGTCTGGCATCACAACCGAGTTTTCGTGGCTAAAGCGGCCCATGGCGAAATGCTTCACCGGGGTTGCGGCCCCTGCTGGGTCGGTGATTTCCACGATGTAACCATAGTCATAGGGGTTCGGGTATGTGCCCAGATATTTCGCCAGATCCTGCTGCCCGTCATGGTATTTATAACCGGGGTTGTTCCAATCGGATGAGTTATCAAAGTACAGCTCTTCTGAGCTGAGCGGCGTCATCCATGGCGACATGGTGCCAAAGCAGTTGACCCAAGTGCCTTTCACGGCAGAGAAGTCCAGCATTTCAATGTCAGACGCGGTCCAAGTGCCGTCATCTGCACGGGCCAGTTTGGCGCGGCTCATGCCACCGGGACGCTCTTCCCAGTTGGTGAACAGAAGGCCTTCGTTGTCACCGGTTGGCACAAAGCCATTAAAGTCAGGGTCGGTCGAGGCCAGAATGTTCTCGCCTTTTATGGTGTTGATGTTGCCCAGACCATTGTCGCCGGCTTGCATCAGGATTTGGTAGTCACCCAAAGTGGTGGTGACCACTTTCTTGTCGGCCTCTGAGGTGGGCACGGCCAATTCGCTTGCGTCCCAATTCACGTTGGACACAACGCCCACGATGGCACGAGCGTATTCATTGCCCAAATCATCATCCGGGTGCTGGGTGTTGAAAAACAGATCAGACCCCTGTTCATAAATACCAGTGATTTCAGCACCCTTTTGCACAGCCACCACACGGGTCAGGCTATCGGCAAACAGGGCAGCAGGGGTAAGTGCGGTCGCGGCCAGCAGGCAGGCGATCTTACGGGCAAGCGTCTTTTTCATTTGGGTCACTCCTCAGGTGTCAAACAGGGCCATCCGCCCCTCGGCACCGCATCTATGGGGGGAGTGTAACAGGTTAGAGACGGGTGTGTGACAGGGGTGTGAAAGTCACGGAATTCGCGTGGGACCGACCGGCCAGCCCACGAAGGAGTTCTCCAAGTCGGGCCTCTTTATCCGACATACTCCCGGTCCAAAATACTCGTCATCGGGGACAAAACTAATATCCAAATGGCTGCCTACGAATAAATGGTAACACATGCCAACTCCAAATGTCGCCCAATGCGCGGTTGCCCCTGTGTCGGAGGTAGCTTTACTCGAATAAAGAAACGGATGCTGAGACCGCTTTTTCCCCTGCCTTAGTTGCCTCACTTCAGGCAATAGATCGAACAATAGTTTGGGAGTGGCATCTTCGAACAAGCTTTCATTCGAATACCATTTGACAGCAATACGAAAGTCATCGGTCGCTATACATTTGGTTTCCTGCCAATGCAGCGCCAATGCCAATTTCGCTCCATATAGCAACATCGCTTGTGAAACGAGAGGGCCGCCTACATTATAGGCACCGGCGCTCCCGTATTCATTATCAGGTATGTATCTCCGCGCTTGCTTTTTTTGGCGAAAGCTTGGCTGCATCTCTGCAAAAATGTCGGGGTGCTCCTTTGCGAGGTGTTGAAGCTTTCTTGCAAAGTGATCACCAGCAGCATCGGTTTCAGAAAACCTTATGCTACCAACTAGACTGGCAACATCTTCAAACCATTTTGAGCCTTGATTACATGCGTCGCAGCAAGAGAACTCCAGACCGCCAGGCCGATCTTTTGGAAACATCCCTTTGTTCGGCATATGATCCCAACTTGAGGCTTTTTCCCCACCGCCACAATAGATGCAGTAAGGGTATTGTTCCAAGAGCTTGCGCTTTTTTACTTTGCTTGCCATGCTAGTTGGGCGTTAGTTATTTCAACCTCACCCTTCCAACGCATCCAACCGCGCTTTCAGCGCTTCGTTCTCTTCGCGGGCTTTCTGCGCCATGGCGCGCACGGCGTCGAACTCTTCTCGGGTGACGAAATCGCGGTCGGCCAACCAGCGGTCCATCCAGGATTTCATCGCGTTTTCGGCCTCGCCTTTTGCCCCTTGGGCCACGCCCAGCGCGTTGGTCATGATTTGTGACAGGTCATCAAACATTTTGTTGCGCGTTTGCATGGGGCTCTCCTAGCGTTCTGGCCAATCTGGCTGCGTTTTATGCGATCTATATGGGGGCAAATGCGCCGTTACACAAGATCACTGCACAAGTTCGCCGCTGCCCGCGTGTGACCCTCGGCCCCCATTGACACCCCCCGCGCGCATTGTCAGGAATGCCCCATGTTTATGGCCATTCCCTTTCCCGCGCTCACGCCCGAGATCTTTTCCATTGATCTTGGTCCCATTCATTTTGCCCTGCGCTGGTATGCGCTTGGCTATCTGGTGGGCATCGCGATTGGCTGGTGGATCATCGCGCAGGCGTTGAAACGCGTGGGATTGTGGTTGAATGATCCGCCCATGAGCCGCGCCCAGCTTGAGGATCTTGCGACTTGGATTGTGATCGGCATCATTGCCGGCGGACGGCTGGGCTTTGTGCTGTTTTATCAGCCCGGATATTACCTTTCGAACCCGGTTGAGATCCTGAAGGTCTGGCAAGGCGGCATGTCGTTTCATGGCGGATTTCTTGGCGTGATCACCGCGGTTTACCTGTTTTCGCGCAAACACGCGCTGCCTTTGGCGTCGGTGGCCGATTGTCTGGCGATTGCAGCACCGATTGGCATTGGCCTTGTACGCCTGACCAATTTCATCAATGCCGAACTGTGGGGTCGCCCGACCGATGTGCCGTGGGGGGTGATTTTCCCCGGTGACGCGGCGCAGAATTGCTTTGGCATCATCGGCCCTTGCGCCCGCCACCCCAGCCAGCTGTATGAAGCCGCCCTTGAGGGCGCGGTGCTGGCCGCCGTGCTCTTACACTTGGCGTTCCGGTCTGGCTGGCTGAAACGCCCCGGCGCCCTGACCGGCCTGTTCTTTCTTGGCTATGGCGTCGCGCGATTTACGGTTGAGTTTTTCCGTCTGGCCGATGCTCAGTTCATCACCCAGGACAACCCGTGGGGGCATGTGATCCGGGTCGGACAGTTTGGCATCACCATGGGGCAGACCCTGACCCTGCCGATGATAATAATCGGTGCGCTGACGCTGATCTGGGCGCTTCGGTCCAGCCCCAAAGGCACGCCTGTGAAAGACCCAAAGGCATGAATGACGACGCCCTCACCGACCTTCTGTTGCGGCGCATCACCAAAACCGGCCCAATCACATTGGCCGAGTATATGGCCGATTGCCTGATGCATCCCGAACATGGCTATTACGCGACCCGCGACCCGTTTGGCACAGCGGGGGATTTCATCACCGCACCAGAGATCAGCCAGATGTTTGGCGAGATGTTGGGATTGGCGCTGGCGCAGGCCTGGATCGACCAAGGCGCGCCTGCACAGTTTACCTTGGCCGAACTTGGCCCCGGCCGCGGCACCCTGATGGCGGATATCCTGCGCGCCACGCGGGGGGTGCCGGGATTTCACAGTGCAGCTGAGGTGCATTTGGTCGAGGCCTCACCGCATTTGCGCGGGGTGCAAACCACCCGCCTTGCCCCCCTGCAGATCACCCACCACGACACGGTGACCACCCTGCCCGACCAACCGCTGTTTCTGGTCGCAAACGAGTTTTTCGACGCCCTTCCGATCCGCCAATTCATCCGCGAAGGGGATTTTTGGTGCGAACGGCAAGTGGGCGAGGCCGAGGGCAAGCTCGCCTTGGGTCTGACCGCGCCCCTGCCCAACGCCGCCCTTGCTCACCGGGTAGAGGATACCAAAGACGGCGATCTGGTGGAACTTTGCCCAGCACTGGCCCCGATCTGCGATGAGATCGCCACACGCATTCACGCCCACGGCGGGGCGGCATTGATCATAGACTATGGCGATTGGCGCTCCCTTGGCGACACATTCCAAGCGCTGGAAGCCCATAAAACCACCGATGCAATGGCCGCCCCCGGCACGGCGGATCTGACCGCACATGTGGATTTTGAACGCATCGCGCATTTCGCTTCCCCTTTGGCACATTCGCTTTTGACCCCTCAGGGTGTATTTTTGGAACGTCTGGGCATCACCGATCGCGCCCAAGCGCTGGCCGCGAAACTGACCGGAGAGCCGCTCACCGCCCATATCGCAGCACATCGCCGCTTGACCCACCCCGATGAAATGGGGACGCTCTTTAAAGTGCTGGGGTTGGTTGGGCGCGACTCGCCTGACCTGCCCGGCCTGAACCGTGCTGCCCCCAACAGGTGATCCCATGATGCTTGAAATGCTGACATCAGAGAGCCTCGCCCCTCTTCGCCACGGGTTCTTCACCCGCAAGGGCGGCGCGTCGTCAGGCGTGTATTCGGGGCTGAATTGCGGGTCGGGCAGTCAGGACCAGTCGGAGTTGGTTGAGATTAATCGCGCCCGTGTGGCCAAAGCGATGGAGGCGGAACCCAGCGCGCTTTGCGGTGTGTATCAGGTGCATTCCGCCGATGTGGTCACAGTGGACGCGCCCATTTTAGGCGACAAACCCAAGGCCGACGCGATGGTCACCAATGTGTCGGGTCTGGTGCTGTCGGTGTTGACGGCGGATTGCCAACCGGTGCTGTTTGCCGACCGTGAGGCCGGCGTGATTGGCGCCGCCCATGCGGGTTGGAAAGGCGCACGCGACGGTGTGCTTGAGGCGACATTGGACGCGATGGAAGCGTTGGGTGCTCACCGCACCACAACCACCGCCATCATTGGACCCTGTATCAGCCAGCGTAATTACGAGGTTGGTCCGGACTTCATGGAGGATTTCCTGAGCGAAGATGCGGAGTATGCCCGTTTTTTCGCAAATGGGCATGAAGACCGGATGATGTTTGACCTGCCGGGATTTGGCCTTCATCGCCTGCGCACGGCCGGGGTTGGACAGGCGGAATGGGTGGGGCATTGCACCTATGGCGATGAAGCACGGTTTTATTCGTATCGCAGGTCCTGCCATCGTAAGGAATCAGATTACGGGCGGCTGATCTCGACCATCCGGCTGTAAGCCCCAAAAAATGCGCCAACTTCGGCGCGGCTTGCCCTTTTTGCGCCCCATTTGAGGGAAACAATGCCGCCCCTCGCGGTCGATTGCGCCATTTTTCCCGGACAATTCCCTTATTTCACTCGGTTTCACCCGGATCACGCAAAAATCCACAATAGGTCCAGAATTGCCCAACAGGTGCCAAACACTCGCCCCATTCCACCGCTAAACCTTAGTCAACAAGAGAGAAACGCCCACACCAGATGGGCCAGAGATTGAGGCTAAGAGCATGAAAAAGCGTCGCTGGATGAAATGGATCATTGAGGCAGACACCGACACATCGGCCCTGCCCTATACGCGCACCAATCGCCGTAAAAAGGTCGAAGAAAAACGCGCGGCGTAACGCAGCACCCTTTGGGTCCTCCCACCCAAAACGCAAAAAGCCGCCTCATAAGGGCGGCTTTTGTCGTGTCTGAGGTTGGGGCGGCTGACTTATGGCGTTTCCGCCATCCGCGCCTCTAACACATCAAATGGCACGCCGGGATCGTCTTTGGCCCCGCGAATGACCAGCGAGGTTTTCACCGATCCCACATTGGGCGTGGTCAGCAGATCTTCGGTCAGAAAGGTCTGAAAGGTCGACAGATCGGGGGCGACGCATTTCAGCACAAAATCCACCTCGCCATTCAGCATATGGCATTCGCGCACCAGCGACCAACCGCGGCATTTCCCTTCAAAGGCCGAGAGGTCCGCCTCGGCTTGCGACACCAGACCAACCATCGCAAACACCTGCACCTCAAACCCCAGTGCGCGCGCGTCCACATCCGCGTGGTAGCCTTTGATCAACCCCTGCTCTTCCAAAGTGCGCACACGGCGCAGGCAGGGCGGGGCGGAAATGCCGACCCGTTTGGCCAGTTCCACATTGGTCATGCGCCCATCGGCCTGCAATTCAGCAAGAATCATACGGTCGATCGGGTCTAATTTATGTCCGGCCATGCGGGATCCTTCTGGCGCAATATCATGAGATTGCGCAAACATTATCTGTCATTGAATGGTTGCGCAACAATCTTTCGCGAAAACGAAATTTTCTTACGCGGCCCCGGAATTCCGTCACAAATTCGGCATCAGATGTCGCGCAGGGCCAAAGGGGCTTTTCTGGCGGCGCACAGCCCCCTATATCCGTGGGGATTGTAATTTCAAAGCAGGATTGCCCCCATGTCCGAGACCCGTCACACCAAAGTTCTGATCATCGGCTCCGGCCCTGCTGGCTACACCGCCGGCGTTTATGCAAGCCGCGCGATGCTGGAACCCATTTTGGTGCAGGGCATGGAGCCGGGCGGCCAGCTGACCACCACCACCGAAGTTGAAAACTATCCCGGTTATACCGAGGTGCAAGGCCCCGATCTGATGATCAAGATGGAAGACCACGCCCGCGCCATGGGCACCGAGATCATTGGCGACATTATCCTTGATCTGGATGTGTCCAAGCGGCCGTTCACCGCGAAAGGCGACAGCGGCACGACCTATACCGCCGATGCTGTGATCCTGGCCACAGGTGCACGCGCCAAATGGTTGGGGCTTGAAAGCGAAGAAAAGTTCAAGGGCTTTGGTGTCTCGGCCTGTGCGACCTGCGACGGGTTCTTTTATCGCGGCCAGGAAATTGTGGTTGTGGGCGGCGGCAATACGGCCGTTGAGGAGGCGCTGTTCCTGACCAACTTCGCGTCAAAAGTCACGCTGATCCACCGCCGCGATGAGCTGCGCGCGGAAAAGATCCTGATCAATCGCCTGATGAAAAACGAAAAGATTGTACCGCTCTGGGATCATCAGCTGGAAGAAGTGGTGGGCGATGAAAACCCGCTGGGCGTGACCGGCGTGCGTGCGCGCCATGTGAAGACCGGCGAGATCACCGAAATTCCAGCCAAAGGCGTGTTCATCGCCATCGGCCACGCGCCGGCCAATGAACTGGTGAAAGACACGCTGGAAACCCACATGGGTGGCTATGTGGTGACCAAACCGGACAGCACCGCCACCTCTATTCCCGGCGTGTTTGCAGCGGGCGATCTGACCGACCACAAATACCGTCAAGCGGTCACATCGGCAGGCATGGGCTGTATGGCCGCCCTTGAAGCGGAACATTTCATTGCGGAACAGGAATGATCGCTGAGGATCATATCAAGACATTAGAAGGGCGCTTTTGGCGCTCTTCTTTTTTGGGGCAAGAAGATAATCTGTTGTCCCCTGCCCGCGCGCCGCAAGGGCGGTGGCATCATAGCGGGCAAAAGGCGCTGTATTTGTCAGGCTCACCCGAAGGCTGCCGGGTGGCTTTGAAAGTTTATCTGTCGCCAGAAGATCCACCGCGCGGGATTTACCCCATTGATGTGCAGGTGCCCCATTTGTTGGATTTGCGCGACCCAGATACCCGCCATGCTATGGGTATCACGCTTGCGGATATGCATGTGTTTTGGGCCGACCTGCATGTAGGCGGCAAACCTGTCCCCACATGGGAGATCAGCGATCGGTTGCGAGATGCCGGAGCCTCCGGCCTGCTCACCCCTTCGCGCTCCCGTCCTGACCTGACGCATCTGACTTTGTTGCGCTGGAACGATGGATCGGGCGCGCTGGCCAAACGTGCGGGCGAGCCGCTGGCATGGGAGGCGGGTTAATCGCAGGAAAACGTGGCATCGCCCTGTGTACGCATTTGATGCCAAATTTCTTCAATTTCATTGAGTGGTGCCTGCATCGACGACCAGTCCTTTTCGGTCCATGGGCCAGTAGAGATGGGCCAATGCCCGTCGCGGTCCGGATT
>ATLU01000163.1_pt1 | contig 19965 bp, 21 predicted proteins | sample 178751 | NCBI WGS metagenome assembly ATLU01 (sample SAMN02211837, study PRJNA209200) | bioreactor metagenome | isolation source: day 23 sample from continuous culture bioreactor inoculated with sediment... | place: Germany: Wadden Sea | collected 2011
GCACAGCGTCAATCTCTTCGGTGATCTTCACGCTCTCAGCCTCGGAATAGCGATCGCGCGGGGTCTTGGCATCATGGCGCAACATCCAGGCGTAGTTTTTGAACGGCACCTCGCCTGAGATGATCTCAGAACTCACCGCATGTTCGCCGTCGTTGAAATCCCCAAGCACCACCACCGGGTTGCCGGCGTTGATTTCCTCAACCACCAATTTGCGCAACACCCAAGCTTCGGCCATACGGCGCATTGCGGCACGGGCGGAGCCCAACGCGCGGGATACGGGGGCGTATTGGGTCAGGTCCTGCTCGGGGGCAAATTCTGCCCCTTCGGGTTGGATAAATTCCCCCAGTTTTGATTTGAGGTGACAGTTGAACAGCGTGATCACCTGATCGCCCACCGGGATGCGCACCTTAAGGATTGGGCGTGACAGGCGGGTCAGGGTGAAATGCCCCGCGTCCCCCGCAAAGGGAATGGTCAGCGGTTCTGGCAATTCTTGCACCACCTCCGGCGCCCCAACAAAGCCAAATCGCGATAAAACCGCCAAACCGGGGCGGCGATGCCCCGGTGCGCCGTCGTTCACATTTGGCGCAAACGCCACATGACGCATGTCCCATGGCTCCACTGCTAATTTGCGAAAAATAGCCTTGCGGTGATAGCGTTTTGAGTGGTCGGGAATCGTGGTTTTGTTCAGCTCATCCGCGCGCAGGTTCGCCTCGCTGATCACATCACGCAGCGCGCTTTCCTCAAAGATTTCTTGAAACCCAATCACATCCGCATCCAGCGACAGCATTTGATCCGCCATCCAATCGCGCTTCCACGCGTATTCCTCGGGCGTGTAGGATTGAAACTGGTAATATTCCCGATCGGGGCCAATCAGATTTTTGACGTTGAAGGATGCAAGGGTGAAATCGGTAAGCTCGGGTTTGGTCACGGGGTCATAGCCTCCAGCGCACGGGTAAACATTGGGGTATCGACGTTGCCGCCGGTCGCCACGACGATCACAGTGTCGCCGGATATTTTATCTGGGTGAAAAAGAGTGGCGGCAAGCGCAACGGCGCCGCCGGGTTCGATTACAATTTTCAACCGGGCAAAGGCAAGCGCCATGGCCCGCAAGCAATCCTCTTCGCTGACCACAAGACCAGACCCACAGAGACGGTGCAGGATCGGGAAGGTCAGATTGCCGGGTTGCGAGGTGATGATCGCGTCGCAAATGGACCCGGCCTTCTCAGCGTTGCTTTCAATGCGGCCAGAGGCCAGCGAGCGGGCGACATCGTCAAAGCGTTCGGGTTCCACCGGGCGCACGCGCATTTGAGGGGCGTCAGCTTCAAGACTAAGCGCAATGCCGGACGTCAATCCGCCGCCACCACAGGGGACCAGAACCTCTGCGGCCTCAATCCCAAGCTGGGCGGCCTGTGCGGCGATTTCCAGCCCTACGGTGCCTTGCCCCGCAATCACTTCGGCGTCGTCATAAGGGCGTATCAGGGTCAAACCGCGCGCCTTGGCCAGATCATCACAGATTGCATCACGGTCATCTGTTGCCCGGTCGAAAAAGACCACTTCAGCGCCATAGCTGCGGGTGTTTTCGACCTTAAGACGCGGGGTGTCAGAGGGCATTAGGATCACAGCCGGAATGTCAAAATCCTGTGCCGCCAGTGCCACCCCCTGCGCGTGATTGCCCGAGGAAAAGGCGATCACACCCTTGGCACGGATGTCCTTGGACAGCGCAGAAATCGCTGCCCGCCCCCCGCGAAACTTAAAGCTGCCGGTGTGTTGCAGGCACTCCGCTTTGATCAACACCCGACGCCCGGCAATTTCATCGAGAAACGGCGAGGACAGCAGAGGCGTTTTGCGGGCATGACCGTCAAGGCGCTGGGCGGCGGCGCGGATGGCGTCAATGTTCATGGCACTGCTCCAACCACGTGCGGATCACCGGCAAAGCGTCTGGTTCATCCAAAAACGGCACATGACCGCGATCAGGGACTTTAGCGTAAAGCATATCCGGGCGGCGCGTTCGCATTTCGGCCACGGTCGCATCGGTCAACAGATCGGAATTTTCACCGTGGATCAGCGCCAAAGGCAGCCCGTCAAAGGCATCAAACATCGGCCATAAATCAGGAATCGGCTGGGCGCCCGCCTCTTCGACCGCTTTGCGCAACGCGGGGTCATACCGGTTTTCAAGCTTGCCGTCTTTTTCCTCATACAGGTGGCGAACCTCTTCTTCCCAACGGTCCATCGATACATTGTGAAACCCGGCTTGCTCCATGGCGGCCGCGCGCATTTTCGTAGCAGACCCAAAGGCGCGCCATGCGGGACGGCGCCCGAGATACGACATGATGTATTTCAACCCGCCGGGGTCAATTTCTGGCCCGATGTCATTCAGACACACACCGATCAGCCGGTGCTTGACCACAGTCGCCAACCCCATCGCAATCAACCCACCACGTGAGGTGCCCAGAATGGCGGCTTTCTCAAGCCCCAGATGATCCAGCAAGCTCAGTACATCCTGGGCCTCTTGTGGGACCGTATAGGTTTGATGCGGCGCCCAATCCGATTGCCCGCGCCCGCGATAATCCATACGGATCAAGCGAATGCCAGAAAGATGCGGGGCGACAAAGTTGAAATCATCAGAGTTGCGGGTGAGCCCGGAAAGGGCCAATACGGGCAAGCCTTTACCTTCGTCGCGATAGGCCAACGTGACGCCATCTGATGCTGTGAATGTTTTCATCTTACTGCCCTTCAATCTCTCCGTGCCAGTAAGCACAGTTCAGAGCGGCCCGTCCAGACGCCCTTTTTTCTTGTCATAAATATCCCCAGCCGGAGGCCAGAAAACATCTGGCTCAACGAAAAAGGCCACCCGAAGGTGGCCTTTGCAATGCATTGTTTGGGCTTACAGATTATCCGGCTGCGGCATCCCCAAAACATGGAACCCGCTGTCCACGGTGATGATCTCACCAGTGGTACAATTGCCGTAATCTGAGGCGAGGTAAACCGCGGTGCCACCCACGGCCTCAAGCGTTGCGTTTTGCCGCAACGGCGCGTTGGCCTCTGTATGGCGGAAGGTTTTGCGGGCGCCACCAATGGCGGCCCCTGCCAGTGTTTTCATCGGGCCGGGTGAGATCGCATTGACGCGAATGCCATCAGGGCCGAGGTCATTGGCAAGATACCGCACCGAGGCTTCCAATGCCGCTTTTGCAACCCCCATCACGTTATAAAACGGGGTGACGCGGTTGGACCCGCCGTAGGTCAGCGTCAGGATGGTGCCACCATTTGTCATCTTGGGGGCCGCACGGCGCGCCACTTCGATCAGGGAATAACAGCTGATGTCCATCGAGTTTTTGAAGTTCGCGCGGCTGGTGTCCACGAAGCGCCCGGCCAGCTCGTTCTTGTCGGAATAGGCAATCGCGTGCACCACAAAGTCGATGCTGTCCCAGCGCTCAAACAGGGCCTCAAAACCCTTGTCCAATGCGGCGTCATCCGTGACATCCATATCGACCAGAAAATCCGATCCGACACTTTCCGCCAAAGGGGCAACCCGCGCGCCAAACGCGTCGCCTTGGTAGGAAAACGCCAGCTCCGCGCCTTCATTTGCCATGGCCTGGGCAATGCCCCAAGCGATGGAGCGTTGGTTGGCGACCCCCATAATGAGGCCCCGTTTTCCTTGCATCAATCCAGCCATGTCACATCCTTGCCCTAAGTCTTCAAATTAATCTTTGTATTTGCTCAAAAGCATCGAGCCATTGGTGCCGCCAAAGCCAAAGCTATTGGTCATCACAGTATCGAGCCCCGCATTTTCAACCAGCGAGGTTGCAATTTCGTCCGGATTAATCGCCGGATCCAGCTCTTCGACGTTGATCGATGGGGCGATGAAATCGTTTTCCAGCATCAACAGGCAGTACACGGCCTCTTGTGCGCCGGTGGCGCCTTGGCTGTGACCGGTCATGGATTTGGTCGAGCTGATCGGAGGGGTCGATCCCTCACCAAATACACGCCGCACCGCTTCGACTTCGCCCACATCCCCAACAGGGGTCGATGTGCCATGCGCGTTGATGTATCCAACCTTGCGCCCTTCCGGCAGCGTTTCCAGCGCCACACGCATCGCGCGTTCGCCGCCTTCACCCGAGGGCGCAACCATGTCGTGCCCGTCCGAAGTGGCGCCGTAACCGGTGACTTCCGCGTAAATCTTGGCGCCGCGCGCTTTGGCGTGCTCCAATTCCTCCAGAACCAAAATGGCCCCGCCGCCGCCGATCACAAACCCGTCGCGGTTTGCGTCAAACGCGCGCGAGGCTTTTTCCGGGGTGTCATTGTACTTTGAGGACATCGCGCCCATGGCGTCAAAAAGGCAGGACAGCGTCCAGTCAAGTTCTTCGCCGCCACCGGCAAACATCACATCTTGCTTGCCCATCATGATCTGTTCAGACGCGTTGCCGATGCAATGCAAGCTGGTCGAGCATGCCGAGGTGATCGAATAGTTGATCCCCTTGATCTTGAACGCGGTCGCAAGGTTGGCGGAAATGGTCGACCCCATGCATTTCGGAACCGCGAATGGCCCGATGCGTTTAGTGGCACCTGATTTCAGCGCGGTTTGGTGGGCGGCAAACATTGCGCTTGTCGATGGCCCGCCGGAACCAGCGATCAGGCCGGTCCGCGTGTTCACAACGTCGTCTTCATCCAGACCCGCATCCGCGATCGCCTGTGTCATCGCGATATGCGCATAGGCGGCACCCGGCCCCATAAAGCGCAGGGTGCGTTTGTCCACATGCTGGGTGATGTCGATATTGGGCATGCCCGCGACCTGACTGCGAAAGCCATGTTCGACCATGTCAGCATTGGCAGAAATGCCGGATTTTCCAGCTTTCAGCGAGGCAAGAACTTCTTCGGCATTATTCCCGATGGCTGAAACGATGCCCAGCCCGGTAACGACAACACGACGCATATGCGCACTCCTTCATTTGGCCCGTCAGGGCGCAATAATCTGTGGCTGGATCAGCTTTCCGACAGGGCCACTTTCATGTCTTTGACCTGATAGATCACATCACCATCCGCTTCGACAATCCCGTCTGCAACGCCCATGGTCAGGCGGCGGGTTTGGATCGCTTTGGTGAAATTGATGCGGTAGGTCAGCATCTTGCGTTCAGGGCGGACCATGCCGGTCAGCTTCACTTCGCCCACACCCAGCGCATATCCGCGCCCTTGCCAGCCGCGCCAGCCAAGGTTGAAGCCGGTCAGTTGCCACAGCCCATCAAGGCCAAGACAGCCGGGCATAATCGGGTTGCCGGGGAAGTGGCAGTCAAAGAACCAAAGATCTGGGGTGATATCAAACTCGGCAATCACATGCCCCTTGCCATGTTCACCACCGTCACCGGAAATTTCAGTGATCCGGTCCATCATCAACATCGGCGGCGCCGGAAGTTGTGCATTGCCGGGGCCAAACAGCTCTCCGCGTGCACATTTCAGAAGGTCTTCCTTGTCAAAGCTGGTTGGGTAGTCTGCCATTTGCCGCCCTATATCTTGTGTGTTTCGTCCCTTCATCCTCTATCATCCGGGCAAACATGGGCGCAAGGGCGGCGGGCAGGCTGCACCAATAAAATAGGGGCAAATGGATAACTTGTGCAAAAAATCATGGAAACCTGACGAAAGCGCGCCTATATTCTGACGCACCCATATGGATTGAACCGCATGACCCAAGTTGAAATCGCCTCGGAAACACACTGGCTGGCCAGTGCGGGTTTGCGCCCAACACGGCAGCGTTTGTCTTTGGCCAGCTTGCTGGTTGGTGATGGACAGCATCGCCACGTCACGGCCGAAAGCCTGTATGAAGCGTCGCGCGACAGCGGAGAAAAGGTTTCTCTGGCAACGGTTTACAACACTTTGCGGGTTTTCTCAGAGGCCGGGTTGTTGCGTGAAATCACCGTGAATGGGGCGCGCAGCTATTTTGATACCAATGTCACAAACCATCCGCATTTTTTCTGGGAAGACAGTGAAGAGCTGATGGATGCACCGGACGAAGATCTTGAAATTGCCCGTCTGCCCAAAGCCCCGGATGGGGCGGAAATCAGCAAAGTGGATGTGGTGATCCGGTTGCGCCGCACCTGATTCTGCGACAGATCCGCAATATTCCGCAATATAGAGACATGAAAAACCGCCCAAGCGTCTCGGGCGGTTTTGTCTTTGGGTCTGATCAACCGACCGAGACGATCTCAAAATCAAAGGTCAGCGTTTTGCCGGCCAGCGCGTGGTTTGCATCCAGCGTCGCCACCTCATCCGTCAGCGCGGTCACGGTCACTGGGATCGGCTGCCCCTGTGGGCCGCCCATTTGCAATTGAGTGCCAACTTCAAGCGGGATCTCGGCGGGGATCTCAGCACGTGGCACTTCCAGAATGGCTTCCGGTTGGCTGGGGCCGTAAGCTTCTTCAGGGGCGATGGTGACCTTTTTCTTTTCGCCAACACTCATGCCGGGCAGCGCTTTGTCGAGGCCGGGAATGATCATGCCGGAACCAACGGTGAATTCCAGCGGATCGCGCCCTTCGGAACTGTCAAAGATGCTGCCATCTTCGAGGGTGCCGGTGTAGTGAATGCGCACGGTTGCGCCTTGGGTGACTTCGGTCATGATGGCCTCGTGATTTTGGGGGGGTGAGTGGACGAGGCCGCAATGCATCGGGCGGGTGCTCGTGGATTGGAAGGTAATCTACTATGTCAGTGCTGGAAGTAAAGGGTGGGGCCGGACCCAAAAACTGCCCCTAAAACCACTGACCGGGTTCCATTAGCCCCAAATCCAAAAGCTGTTTTGAGGACCATTCAAATTCGGTCGAATTGTGCCATTTGAAGGTGGGGATATCAAAGGTCGATCCCGCATTTGATTTCAAGGCTTTAGCGGTGCGAAAGCTGGCAATTGCGACGGTGATATTGTTGTGCCATGGGCAGGCATAGGTGTTGTATTCTTCGTCGTTAAAGGTGTGGTCGGCCGCCAGCTTCAGCCCGGGCCGTGCCCGAAACAGCGCAATTCGGTCAATCTTGCGGCGCAAGGCGGGGATGTGCTCTTCAAACCGCCAGCGCAGCCCGCCAAAGAAATCGAGCTGCCGCTCTTTGGGGTGGCCGTCGTTTTCCAGATCCGGGCGGCCAAGCGCATAATACCCTGACTTGTCCATCCATGCATTTTCCAGTGAGACCGCGTTGGGATAATGGCCAAGATCATCTGCGTACAGATCCACCACATAGCTCAGCACGCCATTGCGCCTCTCTTCGGTGTGAAATGCCAAAAGTTCGGCAATTGAACGGGTTTCGCAAAAGGGGTGAAACAGATATTCGGCGTTATAGCAGTAGTAAAGCCAAACCTTGGGGGCGGCCTCGATCACCTTGTTCACCGCGGTTTGAGTTGCGTTGGGGGCTGACATGTCATAGTCGATGCGGTGGATATCCACCTCAAGTGCGCTGGGCAATTCAAGGGCGTCGGGGGCAAATACCAACACCTCTTTAAAGCCAGCGTTTTGATGGTGGCGGACGGTGCTGTCGACCTCTACCAGATCTTCGACAAAGATCATTGCGACCGGCCCTTTGGCCAATGCCTCGGGGCTGGAGTTCAGAAAGTCATTTAAACCAGAATACCGCATAGACGCTCCCATCCCGCACAGACTGCGGGCCCATGGTTAAAAAACCACAAAAATCAGTGGGTTTGCAAGGCATTGCGCGGCTTATCTTTGTAAGTGTCGTGTGTTGGTTGTGTCACGGTTAGTCTACAGGTCTCTTTTGTGCCACTGAAACTTTGGATTGGGATTTGTCTATCCGCACTTCGTCAAAAAATGCAATCTGGGCGGGCATTGGACCGCCATGTCTGCTGACGAAAGATCGATAAATTCCATATTTGACGTAGTACTCTTTTGGGACAAACCGCAGAAAGCCAGTCTCAGCCAGCTTGCGGGTGCCATTTACGTAGACCTCAAGCAAAGGATTGTTCGGCTGCGCCCGCAGATGAATTTGAACATCCGTCCAGCGTCCCCGCATATCCGAGATTTTGGCCAACGGGAAATAGGCGCATTCATCCCGCACATTATTGGCAGGCCCCGACAGAATATGCACACAGGCGCGATAGTTGTTGCCTTTTGCATCCAGCTGAAGCAGCGGCGGGAAAGATGGCAAACCGCCCGCCGTTCCTTTTGGGCCGCCGCGTTGATGAATCTGTCCTAACGAGGTGCTGACCCTTGGGCTGGAATAGAAATCCTTAGGCAAATACACACTGAAGGCCACCCAGCGATCCTGCCCGATCCGAATTTGCTTTTTCAGCGTGAATTCAGATCGTTCCCGATCATTGGCGCAATCGTCCCAGCCCGGATCGCGACCGCAATCCCCTGGGCGAACCTCAAAGCGTTGAGATTTCTTGCCAGCGCGGGTGATGGCATTGGTGATCTGATAGCCATGTTTGGTTGAACTCAGGCTGCGTCGGCCGGATAACCTGCCTGCATCTGCCGTAGGTATGTCTGCGAGAAGAGCGAAGATAACCGCTAGAAACAGTGTTTGAATGGTTCCGCGTTTTTGGGTTTTAAGTCTCATCTTACTTCCTTCGCGTATATAATTACGTTCGTTGGGCAAGCGAACACGGATGCTACAAAGTCCTAGGGCTCATTTCAACAGACGTTGCAGGCAAGCGTGGAGTTGTGTAGGAGAGCGCCTTGATCCCCCGCCTTGACCCATTGGGAAAACGTAAGATGTCCGACGCGAAATCCGATCCAAAGAAACTTTTCATCCGCACCTATGGTTGCCAGATGAATGTCTATGACAGCGAACGCATGGCCGAGGCGCTGGGCGCGGATGGTTATGTGGAAACGGACAGGCCGGATGATGCGGATATGATCCTGCTCAACACCTGTCACATTCGAGAAAAAGCGGCAGAGAAAGTGTATTCTGAGCTGGGGCGTCTGAAGGCGTTGAAGGTGGATAACCCTGATCTGAAAATCGGTGTGGCCGGCTGTGTGGCACAAGCCGAGGGCGAAGAGATTATGCGCCGTCAGCCCGCCGTGGATCTGGTGGTTGGCCCGCAAACCTATCACCGCTTGCCTGAGATGATGGCGCAGGTGGATCAGGGCAAAAAGGCGCTCGACACCGACTTTCCTGAAGAAAGCAAGTTTGAGCATCTGCCCACCCGTCACAATGTGCGCGCGGGCGCCCAAAAAGCACGGCGTAATCCGGCGGCATTTTTGACCGTTCAGGAAGGGTGCGATAAGTTTTGCGCTTTCTGTGTGGTGCCTTATACGCGCGGCGCCGAAGTGAGCCGCCCGGTGGAGCGGATCCTGCGTGAAGCCAACGATCTGGTGGAACGTGGCGTGCGGGAAATCACCCTGTTGGGGCAGAATGTGAACGCCTATCACGGCGCGGGACCAGATGGGGATTACTCATTGGCGCGGCTGATTTGGGCGTTGAATGACGTGGATGGACTAGAGCGGATCCGCTTTACCACCAGCCACCCGAACGACATGGATGACGCGCTGATCGCAGCGCATGGCGAATGCGAAAAGCTGATGCCTTATCTGCATTTGCCAGTGCAATCGGGGTCCGACAAAATCCTGAAACGGATGAACCGCAGCCACACGGCCGAAAGCTATGTGCGGCTGATTGAGCGCATTCGCGCGGCCCGTCCAGATATCTTGATTTCCGGCGACTTCATTGTGGGTTTCCCACAAGAGGATGATCAGGATTTCGAAGATACGATGTCACTGATCCGTGAGGTGAAATACGGCCAAGCCTTTAGCTTCAAGTACTCAACCCGTCCCGGCACCCCGGCGGCGGAGCGCGCTTTGGTTGAGGATACTGTTGCCGATGAACGGCTTCAGCGACTACAGGCCCTGATTGCCGAGCAGCAACGCGAGGTGCAGGACAGTATGTTGGGGCGCGTCGTGAATGTGCTTTTTGAAAAATCCGGGCGGTTCGAGGGGCAAATGGTCGGAAAATCCGAATATCTTCATGCGGTTCATGTGACTGCGGATGTGAAACCGGGGGATTTACGCCAGGTAAGAATCACCGAGAGCGTGAGAAATTCGCTTAAGGGTGATTTGTTGGATTGACGTCAGGGCAGAGTTTTTCTCCCAAAACACAACAATGCGGTTGCATTGCGCCAATTGTGGCGCATTCGCATACAATATATAGGGAATATCTCTTCCTTTACCCACGAAATTTGCTACACTTGGCAAAAATCTTAATCATCTTTGGTGATCTTCTGTCTCACCAATTCAATTATTTAGTGGGGGAACACGTGGCTGGGATACTTTCAAATACTCTTCGCCTTGCCTGCGCATCCGCAATTGCGGGTGGTTTGTCGCTGGCAATGATCGCCGGGGCGGCTTCGGCGCAGCAATATGTAAACGGCGCTCGTTATGTGCCAACGATCTGGGTCGATCCAGATGGTTGCGAGCATTGGGTGATGGATGATGGTGTCGAAGGGTATATGACCCCACATGTGACCCGCGATGGTCGCCCGGTCTGCCACCGGGGTGACGTTTGCGCCGTGATGAATTCGGATCAGCTTTTTGCCACCGATAAATCCAAAATCACCGCATCGGGCAAAGCCCGTCTGGAAGAGTTCTTTACCCAAGCGGGTGCGGCGTCATACGTGATTTCGGGTCACACCGACGCGCGCGCCAGTGACGATTACAATATGCGCCTGTCGGAGCGCCGTGCAAATGCGGTTGCCAAAGTGGCACAAAGCGTTGGCGCGCGGGTCGCATCGATCCGAGCTTACGGCGAACGCCACCCAGTGGCTTCCAACTCGACCGCGGCTGGCATGTCCAAAAACCGCCGCGTCGAAATCATCTGCTTGCGTTAAGGAGACCGGATTATGAAACTGATCAAAGGGATCGCACTTCTCGGCGCAGCATTGTCGCTGTCGGGGTGCGGTGAGTTGGGCGACAAGAAAGATAAAACTGTTGATCGTGGTTTTGATACTAAGCACCTTAGCGAGCTTGTGGCAGGTATCTGGACGGATCCGAATGGTTGTCAGCACTGGATCATTGACGATGGTGTCGAAGGATATCTGTCGGCCCGTATGGACACATATGGCAAGCCAATTTGTAACGACATCTATCCCGAAGGCTACGCCGTTGGGAATTACAACGCGGGAAGCACTTTCGCGGACTCGATCTAAGTCTCGCTAAGCTTTTATTTTAAGGCCGCCGGAGTTTCGGCGGCCTTTTTTTTGTATCAACTTCGTGAAGATTGGTTCATTTGGCTTGCAACCTGCCGCCGCTCTTGGCACCATTTTCATATGGACCTTTAGCGAAACGGAGATTGTCTTGGGATTTGAAAACCTGACCGCCGCGCCTGTTGATGAACACAGCCACGAGGTTTTGCTGGAATTTCCTGACAATCGACTGCTGATTGATCTCTGCGGCGAATTTGACAAGAACCTCACACATATCGAAAGTTTTCTGGGCGTGCAGATTGTGCGCCGTGGCAATCACCTGGTGATTTTGGGCGACGCGCGCGAAAAGGCGGCGGAGGTGTTAAAGGCGCTGTATCTGCGACTTGAGGCTGGCCAATCGGTTGAACCCGGCGACATTGATGGCGAAATTCGTCTGGGCGGAACCGACGAAGGCACCGGCACACGAGACGGCGACCAGATCGAGATGTTCAAGCCGGGTAATACCGAAATTATGACCCGCAAGAAGACCGTTCAACCGCGCACTGAAGCGCAAAAAGCTTATGTTGAAAACCTGTTCAGCAACGAATTGGCGTTTGGCATTGGCCCTGCGGGCACTGGGAAAACCTATTTGGCGGTGGCTGTTGGGGTGAACATGTTTCTTGGCGGACATGTCGATAAGATCATCCTGTCACGCCCCGCGGTTGAGGCTGGCGAGCGTTTGGGCTTTTTGCCCGGCGATATGAAAGACAAGGTTGACCCTTATATGCAGCCGCTTTACGACGCGCTGGGGGATTTTTTGCCCGGTAAGCAAGTGGCAAAATTGATCGAAGAAAAACGTATCGAAATCGCGCCACTTGCCTTTATGCGCGGACGCACGCTCGCAAATGCCTTTGTGGTGTTGGACGAGGCGCAAAACGCAACCTCGATGCAGATGAAGATGTTTCTGACCCGTCTGGGCGAAGGCTCGCGCATGGTGATCACTGGCGACCGCACCCAGGTTGACCTGCCGCGCGGGGTGCAATCGGGGTTGCGGGATGCCGAGAGTTTGCTCAAAGGGATCAACCAGATTTCGTTCAATTACTTCACGGTGAAGGACGTGGTGCGACATCCGCTTGTGGCCAAGATCATCTCGGCCTATGACGAGGCTTCTGAAAATGCCGCGGCCCAAAAAGTTGCAGCAAAGGCCACCGATGGCTCTTGATGAAAGCTGCTGATGTCTGTCGATATCGTTTTTGAAGATTCCCGCTGGGAAGAGGCGGGGTTCGAGGCGTTGGCTGAGGCTGCGGTTCGCGCGGCGCTGTCCCATCTCGGGGTCGATGAGGACGCAGAAATTGCGATCTTGGCCTGTGATGACCTTCGAATTTCTGAGTTGAATTCTGAATTCCGCTCTAAGGGTCAGCCAACCAATGTGTTGTCGTGGCCGTCGGATGAGCGAGCGGCCGAAACACCGGGTGAAAGACCTGATGCGCCGGAGCCGGATTTCCCCGATGCACCGCTTGAATTGGGTGATATTGCCATCGCATATGACACTTGTGCGCGCGAAGCTGCGGATCAGGGTAAAGATTTTTCAACCCATGTGACCCATCTTTTGGTGCATGGAACCCTGCATTTGTTGGGTTATGATCACATTCACGAAAAAGATGCGACCCTGATGGAGGGGTTAGAGGTTGTAATTCTTGGCAAGATGGGCATTTCAAACCCATATTAAGGTAAGGCGCATTTCGCGCAAATACGGAAAAGGATCTATGGGCGACAGTCACGACGGCTCTTCTAGCGCAGCGCAATGCGCGCCACACCCTGAGGACGAGAGTGCAGGGCAAAGTAAAAGCGGCTTTTTTAGCCGGGTGATCGGGGCGCTCAGCCCAACTGACACCGGTGATCCTGTGCCAAATGATCTTCCGCAGGCCATGAATGGCATGCCTCAACAGACCACACCGGGTATGGTCAATTTGCGCTGGATGCGGGTCGAAGATGTGATGATCCCGAAATCCGAAATTCTATCGGTGTCGGTGGATATCAGTAAAACCGAACTGGTCGAATTGTTTCGCGAAAGTGGGCTGACCCGGCTGCCGGTGTTCGATGGCACGTTGGACAGCCCGGTTGGATTGGTGCATTTGAAAGACTTTGCCCTGACCCACGGGTTTACCGGGACAAAGGGCGCCACCTCTGAGCGTTACGCGCTGAAGAGCTTGCTGCGCCCCTTGCTTTACGCGCCGCCCTCGATGCCGATTGGCGTGCTGTTGCAGAAAATGCAAACAGACCGCATCCATATGGCGCTGGTCATTGACGAATATGGCGGTGTGGACGGTCTGGTTACGCTTGAGGATTTGATCGAACAGGTTATTGGCGAGATTGAAGACGAACATGACACCGAAGAGAGCGCGTTATGGCTTGCGGAAAAACCCGGTTGCTATCTGGTAGAGGCCAAGGCGCCGCTTGATGAGTTCGAAGCGGCCATTGGTGTGCGCCTGATGGGCGAAGATGATGATGACGAAGAGATCGACACGCTGGGCGGTCTGGTCTTTTTGCTGTCCGGTCACGTGCCGGCGCGCGGCGAGGTGATTTTACACCCGCAGGGGCCGGAATTCGAAGTGGTTGATGCGGATCCGCGTCGGATTAAGCGACTGCGCGTCCGCATCCCTGCCCAACAAGATGGCTAAGCCTTCGCGTTTGGTTGCGTTGCGATCCACCGTGTTGCGATCCGCCATGTTCTCATCCGTTGTGCTGCCGCTGTTGCTGGGCGGGATCGCGGCCTTGGGGCAGGCGCCATTCGGCTGGTGGATCTGCACGCTAATCGGTTTGACCATGGGCATGATCTTGGTGCTCAAGGCCGCGCGCTGGCAACAGGCGGCCTTGCGCGGGTGGGCGCTTGGGCTCGGCTATTTTGCCGTTTCTCTGTCGTGGCTGGTGGCGCCGTTTATGGTTGATGCTGCCCGGCACGCCTGGATGGCCCCTTTTGCACTGTTCTTTATGGCGGCGGGGCTTGCCTTGCTTTGGGGCGCGGCATCGGGGGTCGCGCACCGCATTGCGCCGCTTCGTTGGCGCTGGTTTCTCTTGGCGGGTGTTTTGACCGGGGCAGAGTTAATTCGCGGGCGATTGTTCACCGGCTTTCCCTGGGCCAGTCCCGGCCATGTTTGGATCGACACGGTTCTGGCCCCGGTAGCCGCCTTTATCGGAGCCGCCGGGCTGGGCGCAGTGACCTTTTTGCTTACCACACTTATGGCGCATGTGGTTCTGGCCCGGTGCGTGGGGAAATTGCCACTGGCGATCTTGGTGCTGCTTTTTGCTGGCATCGGCGTGACAGCAACCCAGCGGGCCGCGACGCTGCCAAGTGATCAGCCAATTACTGTCCGTCTGATCCAACCCAATGCGCCACAGCACCAGAAATGGGATCCGGAGTTCGCCTATGGCTTTGTCCAGCGCCAGATTGACCTGACGGCGATGCCCCCCACGGGCGCGCCGCCTGATCTGATCCTCTGGCCTGAAACCGCCATTCCCACGCTGATGCAATGGGCGGATGGTGTTTTGCGTGACATGGCCGCAGCGGCCCAAGGCACGCCGGTCCTGTTTGGTGTGCAGCGTGGAGAAGGGGTGCGATTTTTCAACTCACTTGCGCTGCTTGACGCTGATGGTCAGATCAGCACCACATATGACAAACACCACCTCGTGCCCTTCGGTGAGTATATTCCTTTTGGCGATCAGCTTGCACATATTGGTATTAACGCCTTTGCTGCGCAGTCGGGGCAAGGGTATTCCGCCGGCCCTGGCGCGCGCATTCTTGACCTTGGACAGTTGGGTAAGATGCTGCCGCTGATCTGCTATGAGGCTGTTTTCCCCCGCGATATACATGCAGCACCTGAGCGTCCCGATTGGATATTACACGCGACAAATGATGCGTGGTTTGGCAATTTTTCTGGTCCGCAACAACATCTTGTTCAGGCGCGGTTCCGAGCAATCGAATTTGGGTTGCCGGTGATCCGGGTCGCAAATACGGGCGTGTCCGCCGTGATCGAAGCCAACGGAAATCTGCGCGCAGAAATTCCGCTGAACACCGCTGGTTTCATGGATGAAAAAATTCCCGGCTCCCTGCCGCCAACGCCTTATTCGCGCTATGGTGATCTTCCATTAACTTTCCTCGTGTTAGCCGTGGTCGGCGTTTTTGTCGCTCGGCGGCGCACGAAAAGCAATTGACCATGCCCATCAGGGCATGTAACGCGTAGGGCATCCCCACCACAACGGCTTCCTGGCGTGGGGGGCTATATGTATTGGAGCAATTCTCATGACCCGCAAGAACCACGTATTTACCTCGGAATCCGTATCCGAAGGACACCCGGATAAGGTCTGTGACCGCATTTCGGATGCCGTCCTTGATGCCTTTCTGACCGAGGACCCACATGCCCGCGTTGGCTGTGAAACCTTTGCCACGACCGACCGCGTCGTGATTGGCGGCGAGGTGCGCGGCCCACAATCTGTGCTCGACAATGTCGTCGATATCGCCCGCGAATGTGTGAAAGACATCGGCTACACCCAAAAGGGCTTCCATTGGGAAACCATGGAGGTGTCGAATTTTTTGCACGCGCAATCCGTTGATATCGCCCAAGGGGTGGATGCGGCAGAGAACAAAGACGAAGGCGCTGGTGATCAAGGCATCATGTTCGGCTATGCCACAGTTGAAACCGACGCGCTGATGCCGGCCCCCGTGCAATACAGCCACGCGATCCTGCGTCGTCTGGCAGAGGTGCGCAAAGATGGCACCGAGGCCTGGATGGGCCCGGATGCGAAATCACAGCTGTCTGTGCGCTATGAAAATGACCTGCCGGTTGAAGTGACGTCGCTTGTGCTTTCAACCCAGCATCTGGACGAAACCATGTCACCCGGCGACGTGCGCGCCGCGGTTGAACCTTACATTCGCGATGTGCTGCCAGATGGCTGGTTGACCGACAACACCGCTTGGCACGTGAACCCAACCGGGAAATTTGTGATCGGTGGCCCCGATGGGGACGCAGGGCTGACCGGCCGGAAGATCATTGTGGACACCTATGGTGGTGCAGCACCCCATGGGGGCGGTGCCTTCTCGGGCAAAGACCCGACGAAAGTGGACCGTTCGGCCGCATATGCATCGCGTTATCTGGCTAAAAATATCGTGGCCGCAGGCCTGGCGAAACGTTGCACATTACAGTTGTCCTACGCCATCGGTGTTGCGCATCCGCTGTCAATTCTGGTCGACACGCACCGCACAGGTGAGGTGGACGAGGCCGAGATTGAACGCGCCGTGGGCGAGATCATGGACCTGACCCCACGTGGCATCCGCGAACATCTGGGACTGAATAAACCGATCTATCAACGCACAGCGGCCTATGGCCACTTTGGCCGCGCGCCCACCGACGACGGTGGGTTCAGCTGGGAACGCACAGACCTGATCGATGCGCTGAAACGCGCCGTTTGATCCAGACAAACCCGATCAAAGGCCCGCCCAACCGGCGGGCCTTTTTCGTTGCCATCTTGACGGATCATCCGCCACATGCGACAGGCCGCCCATGACGGGACATGATATGACAGACAGAAAACACTCCTCCGGTGCGCCGTGGCGCAATTTCTATGGCCGCCTCAAAGGCCACAATCTGCGCGACAGCCAACGCGAATATCTGGACGCGGACCTTGCCGCGCTTTCGCCCGGTGCGGTGGGGTGGGAAGAAAATCCTGACCGCACCCCCTTGGATCTGAAAGCGCTTTTCGGGGATAAACCTGTCTGGCTCGAAACCGGATTTGGCGGCGGCGAGCATATGGTGCATCAGGCCGCCAGCAATCCGGATGTGGGCATCATTGGATGTGAACCTTACATCAATGGTGTCGCCATGCTTTTGGGAAAAATCCGCAATGCGGGCTGTGAAAACGTGGCCGTACATCCCGGCGATGTGCGCGACATGTTTGATGTGCTGCCCGAGCATTCCATCGATAAAGCGTTCCTGCTCTACCCTGACCCTTGGCCGAAAAAACGCCACCACCGGCGCCGCTTTGTGACGCAAGATTACCTTTTGCCCTTTCATCGGGTGTTGAAGCCCGGCGCAGAATTCCGCGTGGCCACTGACATTCCCGACTATGTACGCCAAACTCTTGAAGAGGTGCCAAAGGCCGGGTTTGAATGGCTGGGCGAAACCCCCCGCCGATTGGCGCGAACCTTGGGGCGACTGGATCTCAACCCGGTATGAGCAAAAAGCCCTGCGCGAGGATCGCACACCGCACTACCTGACCTTCCGCCGTATTTAAGGGGGTCCTGATCTTCCCTTTTTCCTTGCCTTAAATATCTCGGGGTGAGCGGCGTGCCGCGAGGGGCAGCGCCCCTAACGCGTTTTCCACTCTGGAAACTCTGTCATGTGTGCGCTATCAGAAATCAACATCTGAGGAGAACGCCTATGTCCGGCCACGGCCCCGCCATTCCCATGACCTCGCGCAAATCCGGTCCCCTTTCGGGCGTGGCCAATGTGCCCGGTGACAAATCCATCTCGCACCGCTCGCTGATCCTTGGCGCCATGGCCGTGGGCGAAACCCACATCACGGGCCTTTTGGAAGGCGAAGACGTGATTGGGACCGCCAATGCGATGAAAGCCTTTGGTGCGGATGTCGAACGTTTGGGCGACGGCGAATGGCGCGTGAACGGTGTTGGCGTTGGCGGCTTTCAGGAACCTGAAGACGTGATTGATTGCGGCAATGCAGGCACCGGCGTGCGGCTGATCATGGGCGCTATGGCGTCCTCGCCGATCACCGCGACCTTTACGGGGGACGCGAGCCTTCGGTCGCGCCCAATGGGTCGCGTGACCGACCCGATCGCGCTTTTCGGGGCGGCCTCTTACGGGCGCGAAGGGGGCAAACTGCCGATGACCGTCATTGGTGCCGCCGACCCTGTGCCGGTGACTTACACAACCCCGATGGCGTCCGCTCAGGTGAAATCTGCCGTGTTGCTCGCAGGCCTGAATGCACCGGGCAAAACCGTGGTGATCGAGGCCGAAGCCACCCGTGATCATACCGAACGTATGCTCGTCGGTTTTGGGGCTGAGGTCACTGTGGAAGACACCGATGAAGGGCGCAAAATCACCCTCACGGGCCAGCCTGAACTCCAGCCGCAAACCATCATCGTTCCGCGTGATCCAAGTTCGGCTGCTTTTCCGGTCTGTGCCGCACTTATCGTGCCGGGGTCGGATGTGCTTGTGCCAAATATTGGCCTCAATCCCACCCGCGCCGGGCTGTTCTACACCCTGCAAGATATGGGCGCGGACCTTGTGTTTGAGAACGAACGTCTGGAGGGGGGCGAGCCTGTGGCCGACCTGCGCGCGAAGTACTCGCCCAATATGAAAGGCATCATTGTGCCACCTGAACGCGCCGCCAGCATGATCGACGAATACCCAATCCTGTCCGTGGTCGCGGCCTTTGCCTCCGGCACAACCGAAATGCCCGGCGTGCATGAACTGCGCGTCAAGGAAAGCGACCGGATTGACGCGATGGCCAATGGTCTGCGCGCCAATGGCATTACAGTGGATGAGGGCGAAGATTGGTGGTCGGTTAAGGGGCTTGGCCCAGAGAATGTGCCCGGCGGCGGCACCGTGGCGACGGTGCTTGATCACCGCATCGCGATGTCTTTCGCCTGCCTTGGGATGGCGACCCAAAAGCCAGTGCATTTGGATGACGGCGGGCCGATTGCCACCAGCTTTCCGGTGTTTGAACCGCTGATGGCGGGCTTGGGTGCGCAGATCACCCGCGACAACCACTGAGGGCCGTAAGGCCGCGCGAGATTCAGGAGCAGACATGACATTCACAATCGCGATCGACGGGCCTGCGGCGGCGGGTAAGGGCACAATTTCAAAAGCTGTGGCGGCGCACTATGGGTTTGCGCATCTCGACACGGGGCTGCTCTATCGTGCTGTGGGGGCCAAAACGCTGCGTGGGGCTGATCCGATTGAGGCCGCCAAATCCCTGACACCAGATGATATGGTGGGGGATCTGCGCACACCCGAAGTGGCCCAAGCGGCCAGCAAAGTTGCCGTGATCGCAGAGGTTCGTGCAGCTTTGGTTGCGTTTCAGCGCAGTTTTGCCGCGCGTGACAGCGGGGCGGTTCTGGATGGGCGAGACATTGGCACGGTGATTTGCCCGGATGCCCCGGTGAAATTGTTTGTAACGGCCAGCGCTGAAGTGCGGGCCGAACGTCGTTTTCTGGAACTGTCACAAAAGGGTCTGCCGGACACGCGGGAACAGGTTCTTGCCGATGTGATCGCGCGCGATAAACGTGACAGCGAACGTGCGGAGGCGCCGCTAAAGCCCGCCACGGACGCGGTGATCATCGACACGTCGGATTTGTCGATTAAAGACGCCGTTGCCAAGGCCATAGCCGAGATTGACGCGCACCGCTGACCTCAGGCGCGCTTGCCTGTTTCTTCGTGCTTCATGTCAAACTCCGTGCGGGCCTCGTCAATGTTGGGCAGGTTGTCCAAAGCCCACATCCCCAGTGCTTTCACGGGTTCGCGGAATGAATGCCCCAACGGGGTCAGGGCGTATTCGACTTTTGGCGGAATGGTGGGGTAATAGGTACGGCTGACCAACCCATCACGCTCCAGATCGCGCAGGGTCAGGCTGAGCATGCGTTGCGAAATGCCCAAATTCCGCTTCAGTTCGTTGAACCGCAGCACGCCATATTGCGCGAGTGAGATGACAATCAGCACAGACCAGCGATCGCCAACACGTGCCAGCACTTCGTTGATGCGTTTGCAATCGGGACAACCTGTTGCGGCTTTGCTCTCGTTCATTCTGTGTCCTTCCGTGCCGAGTTGGGTAAGGTGGTTTCATGCGTGATA
>ATLU01000164.1_pt1 | contig 19832 bp, 27 predicted proteins | sample 178751 | NCBI WGS metagenome assembly ATLU01 (sample SAMN02211837, study PRJNA209200) | bioreactor metagenome | isolation source: day 23 sample from continuous culture bioreactor inoculated with sediment... | place: Germany: Wadden Sea | collected 2011
GATCCAAACAGTGTGGCAAGTTTTCACAAATTTGCTATTCCGGTAAACCATACGGGGGGAATCCGTACCTAGCATTTTGATTAGGGTCAGGTGATTGACGTTGCGGTGCGTGACGTCTGGTTAGGCTTTGCGCAAAGCGCTTATGCCCCTCAAATGCGTGCATGAGTTCCACCGTTCACATCCCCGGGCCCGCCCCCTTAACCGGCAGCTGGTACCCCGCAACAAACCCGGTTGGCGTGGCCGTTTTAAACGGTGCCACGGGTGTGCCGCATGCGTATTATCGCCACTTTGCCAGCTGGTTGGCCAAAGAACATCAGATCCGCTGCCTGACCTATGACTATCGCGGTTTCGGTGCCTCATCTCAGGGTCATGTGCGGGATGTGACCGCCAATATGGCGGATTGGGGCATTCACGATCAGCAAGCGGCACGGGATTGGGTTTCTCAGCGGGCTGAGGGACGTCCACTTTGGGTCATTGGGCATTCTTTGGGTGGCCTTATGCTGGCCTATCAGTCCCGCACGGACGAAATTTCCCGTGTGATCGCCGTCTGCTCTGGTGCCGTTCACACCAAAGATCACCCCTGGCTTTATCAAGCAAAAGCGCGGGCCCTTTGGTATGGCGTAGGTCCCGTAGCTCTGACCACCTTTGGCTATGTTCCTGCTATGCTGTCAGGTTTGGGCAGCGACCTCCCAAAACCGATATTCCATCAATGGAAGCGGTGGTGCAACACGCAGGGGTTTGAGATGCAAGATCCGACAGTCCCGGCGCCGGGGGCTGGCCCGCGCTGTTCTTTGCGCACCATCGGCGTAAGCGATGATGCCGCCGTTCCGCCCCATGTGGTGAAGCAATTGGCACAACGATACCCCGATTGTACCCACGATCACCTGGAGCTGTCCCCACATGATTTCGGCTTGAAAGCTGTCGGCCACAGCAGCATCTTTTCGCGCCGCAGCGCAGCAATGTGGCCGTCAGTGATTGGCGCTTAGCCCATCATCCCTTTGCGGACCAAATTCAGCCCGGCAACCGTCAGCACCACCAATGTCGCGCGCTTGAACGTCTTTTGCGGCATGGCATCATGGAACTTGCCGCCGATAAACATCCCGATCAATGCAGGCACCAGCATTGCCACCGACAAAGGAGCGGTCTGCGCGTTAAACACGCCGGACTTAAGATGCGCCGCGATCAACACCGTCGCCCCAAACCCATAGATCACCCCCTGCACGCGCATCTGTTCCGCTTTTGGCGTGTTGATCGCGGTCAGATAGGCCACGGTGGGCGGGCCCCAGACCCCTGACAAGCCGCCGATAAACCCAGCAATAGCGCCGGTGATCCCCTCATCCCGCACATGATTTTCTGGTGACAACTTCGGCGACCACCCCCGCAACTGCATCAGACAAAACAGGACAATCGGCACACCAATGGCGATAAACAGCACGTTTTGCGGCAACACGCGCACCAACTGAGCGGACAGGGCGATGAAGACCGCCAGAGCAGTCAGAAAAACCCGAAACTTGCGAATTGCGTCCCGCGCCGCTTGCGGGCCTTGCCGCAGCGCTTGCTGAAGATTTGTCAGCACCGTTGGCAGGATCAAAGCCGCCAATGCGGTTTCGGCGGGCAGCACCGTTGCCAGTCCTGATATCATCACAAGGGGCATGGCAAACCCAACCGCCCCTTTGATAAACCCTGCGGTCAATGTCACCCCAAATGCGATTGCCAAGACCCACGGTGCTAGCTCTGCCAAGATCCCCATGGCACCCTCCTGAACCAAATTTTCTTCTGTCATAACGGGAATGCCCGCCCCTTGCACGCGACATATCGCAGCGTCATATTCGTTCGTTATTCATGCTGCATGCGCATTTTAATTGCGCTGCACCTGCAAAGTGACTATCCGAGAGGGGAGAGCATTTTGAGGGGCCGAATCCGTGCCCTGCCAGCCAGGAGACAGTGACATGAGCGCCCTGATCGACAATATTCTTGAGCTGACCAGCGAGGCATTTGCCCCGGTCGAAGCAACATTTGACGCCGCAAAATCCTCGGTTCGGGATTTGGTCCTTGAGGGCGAGCGTGTTTCTGGCGCCAAGCTGGAAGAGCATCAAGCCGCCGCACACGCATTGTCGTGGCTGGCGACCTATACTGAAAGTCTGCGCCAGATGAACGCCTGGGCGACGCGTCTGAAAGAGGCGGGTCAGCTGGGGGAAATGAACGCGCTCATCCTGCAAATCGCTTTTGGGGAATATCTTGCCCAGATCAAAGGCGGCATGATGATGAGCCAGAATGAAATGGCGCGCCTGTCGGATATGGGGCTGGATGGGGCCGCCTTGGACACAACGGCCATCAATACGCTGATTGCAAATGGCAACTCGCAACCCGCGCGCAACCGGTTGGTGGAGCTGATGCGCGACAATGCGGGTCATGCCACATTTGGCACCACGGGTCTGGATGAAGAACTGGAAATGATCCGCGATCAATTTCGCCGTTATGCCGACGAACGTGTGACGCCAAACGCGCATGACTGGCACCTGAAAGACGACTATATCCCGCTTGAGATCCTTGATGAGCTTGCGGAAATGGGTGTGTTTGGCCTGACCATCCCCGAAGAATATGGCGGGCTTGGCCTGTCCAAAGCATCCATGGTTGTGGTGTCCGAGGAATTGTCGCGTGGCTATATCGGCGTGGGCTCTTTGGGCACACGGTCTGAGATTGCAGCTGAACTGATTTTGGCCGGCGGCACCGACGCCCAAAAGGAACAGTGGCTGCCCAAAATCTCATCGGCTGAAATCCTGCCTACGGCCGTCTTTACCGAACCCAATACCGGGTCCGATCTGGGGTCTTTGCGCACCCGCGCCGTGAAAAACGCCGATGGCGATTATGAGGTGACGGGCAATAAAACCTGGATCACCCACGCTGCACGCACCCATGTGATGACGCTTTTGGCGCGCACCGATCCAGACACCACCGACCACCGGGGCCTGTCGATGTTCCTCGCGGAAAAACAGCCGGGGGATGACGAAAATCCGTTCCCAACCGAAGGCATGACCGGCGGTGAAATCGAAGTGCTGGGTTACCGCGGCATGAAGGAATTTGAACTGGCATTTGACGGGTTCAAGGTCAAAGGTGAAAACCTGCTGGGTGGCGAGGAAAATCAAGGCTTTAAACAGCTGATGAAGACCTTTGAAGCGGCCCGCATTCAGACCGCTGCGCGTGCCATTGGGGTTGCGCAAAACGCGCTGGAACTTGGCATGCAATACGCCAAAGACCGCAAGCAATTTGGCAAATCCCTGATCAACTTCCCGCGCGTCACCAATAAGATCGCGATGATGGCGGTGGAGATTATGATCGCCCGTCAGCTGACCTATTTTGCCGCTTGGGAAAAGGATCATGATCAACGCTGTGATCTTGAAGCAGGCATGGCCAAACTGCTAGGCGCACGCGTGGCTTGGGCCTGTGCGGACAATGCGTTGCAAATCCACGGCGGCAACGGGTTTGCACTGGAATATCAGATCAGCCGTGTGCTGTGTGATGCGCGGATCCTGAACATCTTTGAAGGGGCTGCGGAAATTCAGGCGCAGGTGATTGCGCGCCGTTTGCTGGGTTGATCAGCCCCTCATAAAGGTTTGAAAACGCGCAAGTCCCGCTTGCGCGTTTTTTACTATAACATGGCCGTTCCCAGCGCGATGAACAGACAAAGCGGGCTGTAATATCGCAGGTTTAGATGGTCAAAACTCGGCTCCATCTGTCGCCGCCACGTCGGCAGATATCCCGCCAATCCCCTTAGCGCAAAGACCCCAATCATAAGCCCCCAAGCCACGTTTAGCACCGGGATTGGGACAGGGGGTTTGATCCAGTTGGCTTTTGCCAACACCAGCGCCACGGCCACCAAAAGCGCAAGAAACACCAGAAAGCTCGCCCATCGTGGCGGCATTTGTGTGATGCCTTTTGCGCCGACCACGGCTTTGGCCAAACGCGCCTCGTCCCGGATCGGCCAGTTCAAGCCAAACGCCCAGATCAGATGCACAGCAGCGGCCCCCAATAGGGCAACAACAACCAAGAATGTCATGCGGATTTCCCCCTGCGGCTTAGGGCCATCAAACTGGGGATGAGCATAAATGCAACCCATTGCGGCATGTCGATAATGTTGCCCAACAGGCGAAAACCGTAGAACAGGAACAGAAATGCAAAGCCCAGTTGAATGGCGATCATCACCCGCTCCAACGCGCGGTTCGGATGCTTGACCAAGCCCGCAAGGGCGACAGAAAACACCAACAGGATGATGGTGATTGCGTGCCAGATCACAGCGGATATGGCGCGCAAATAGGGGGAAAGCTCGCTTGCTTGGATGGGTGCGTGAATTTCCGGCCCCCCACCAAAGACATGCGCCAGCAATGTCGCGAACATCAGGGCAGCCGCCGCGATCATGAATTTTTTCATTCTGGATCTCCAATCTGATTCCATACGCTTGCGTACGGTAGAGATATCACCTAAGGTGTCAATACGCTTCCGTATGGAGAATTCCGTGTCCGAAAAACGCCCCCGCCTGACCCCTGAAGATTGGATTTACGCAGGCTTTCGCGCCTTGGTGTCCGATGGACCTGACGCCCTGAAAGCCGAACCTTTGGCGCGCACGTTGGGCACCACCAAGGGATCTTTTTATTGGCATTTTCAAGATGTTGGAACTTTCCACACAAAGATGCTCGCCCTGTGGGAGGCACAATCCGTTGACGCAGTCACCGCCGCGTTAGACGCGGAGAAGGATCCCGTGCGCAGGCTGTATCGCTTGGGGGAAATCTCCACAGACAGCAGCCCTGAGTATGGCGGAGATGGCGCGGAACCCGCAATTCGCGCATGGGCCCACGGGCATCCCGATGTTGCCCAATGCGTGGCGCGTGTGGACCAAAAGCGGCTGGAGTATCTAAGCAGAATCCTTGCGGAATTAGACCTGACCAATCCAGATTTCACCCGGATCATTTATGGCGCCTATATTGGCCTAGGCACCTTATCGGCCACCGATCAAACCGACAATTCCGGCGCGATGAGCACCCTTTTGGCGGCGTTGCTGGCCTTGCGGGATGCGTGATATCTCGCCGATCGTAAACACATCTGCACAGCCTGCTGTTCCTCAGATTTTCAGCCCATAAAGTGACGCCATGAAACAGATTATCCTCACGCTCGCCCTGTTCGCTGTTCTTGCCGCCTGCAAAGATGAAACCTTGTCCGGCTATGCGCCCGAAGAGACCACTTGGGTGTTGGAAAGCCTGAATGGTGCGCCATTTGACGCAAACTCAACGCTTACATTTCCGGAGAAGGGAAGAATCGCGGGTAAGGCTCCTTGCAACAGCTTTAGAGCCAGCCAATCCGTGCCCTATCCGTGGTTTTCGTTGGATGGAATCGCTTCGACCAAAATGACCTGTCCACACATTGCACAGGAAACCCAGTTTTTTGAGGCCTTGCAAAATATGACGCTGTCTGAGGTGTCCGGCAACACGCTGATCTTGTCGAATGAGGATGGATCCCAGATGCTGTTTCGCGCTGTGCCTTAGTGGGATCAGATCTCGGCATCCACATCACGCTTCAGTCGGTCAATCAATCGCGCACGCGCTTCGGGCAAGGGGCGGTTTCCAAGGGCAAGGGCAACGCCGTGGGTCAGAAAATACCCGGTGGTGATCAATCCCTCAAGCACGTCTTCTAGTCGCCCGTTTCCGACGCCCAAAAGTTCAGCTGGCAGGGGCAACAAACGGTCGGCCCATTCCCCCGCGCCCTCTAAAGACACGGCCCGCCCGGATTTGGGGGACACATAGGCCAAACCCTCTTTGCGGCCAGTCACCGCGCAGCTTTCCAGATCCAAGCCAAACCCCAACTCATCCAGCAGGGCCAATTCCCATTTGAGATAAGCGACAGGCCATGCGGGGTTGGTGCCAAGCAGATCCAACATGGATTGTGTCCGCGCATAAAGTGCCGGGTGCGGTTCACGTTCTGGCAGGGCAAAGCCCAAGAGTGCCGTCATCGCGTTAAGGCCCGCCAAAGCGGTACGGTCCGCTAAAACAAGGGCGCGGCTTTTGATCGGTTCTACAGTGAAGCTGCCGATATGATCCTCAAGCCGCGCGCGCCAACTGACGTCCAATTGGCCACCGGGTTGCAGGATCGGGGTGAGCTTGCGACTGACCCCACCGCGCACAACACCGGCATGGCGACCAGTGTTCAGCCGTAAACACCTCGATGATCGCCGAGGTTTCACCGTGTTTGCGTACGGAGAGTAACGCGCCTTCATCTCGCCAATCCATGGGGCCTCCTGCGGGTAGAATAGCGATGGATCACGTGGCCGCTAGGGCGGAGTTTGAATATTTGGAGCAAAAGGAAGGGCTTGGGATTAATCGGACAGGCCGGGTTCATCCAACAAATGACGCCCGGCGCGATCCTCGACTTCAATCACCCAGAGGTCGGGATCAAAGCTTTTTTGCCGGGTGAGCGCCGCATCCACATCACCCTCAGTCCCGTCCGATAACACAACCCAGGTCCGGTCACCGGTCATCAAATCAAAACTGCGCTGATAGGCGGTGGCACGACCGTCTAGCGTGTTGAGTTTCACCAACACAGCCCCCGCGGTCGCATCCCCTTTTTTTGTGATGAACACAGGAATGTCCACCAACCGAAGCCGCGTCAGATAGGCCGAAACCCAAACATCTGCGGTCAGCCGTGTCACGCGTTTCCGTCTTTGAAATCAAGACCCATTTCAGAGTAACGCTCTTTTTCCTCAAGCCAGTTCGGGCGCACTTTGACCTGCAGGAACAGATGCACCTTACGGCCCATGAACTCTTCGAGTTCGGTGCGCGCGGCCTGTCCGATCGACTTGATGGTTTCGCCCCTGTTGCCAAGCACGATGCCTTTGTGGCCGTCGCGCATCACATAGATGACCTGATCCACGCGGGCAGAGCCATCTTTGCGTTCTTCCCAATGCTCTGTCTCAACCGTCATTTGGTACGGCAGTTCTTGGTGCAGGCGCAGGGTCAGCTTTTCGCGGGTCATTTCGGCGGCAATCATGCGCATCGGCAGATCGGCGATTTGATCTTCGGGATACAGCCACGGACCTTCTGGCACCACTCCGGCCAGCCAGCTGCGCAGCACAGGAACGCCGTGGCCTTTTTCTGCCGAAATCATGAAGGTTTCCGCAAAATCATAGCGATCATTGAGGTCTTTGGCCAACGCCAACAGCACTTCAGATTTCACCTTGTCGATCTTATTGATGCCAAGGGCGACGGTGCGCCCTTCGGCCATCTTTTCCAAACCCTCAAGAATGCGTTCAACCCCTTCGGTCACGCCGCGATGCGCCTCGACCAACAGGACGATGATATCCGCATCAGCAGCCCCGCCCCAAGCGGCGGCCACCATCGCACGGTCCAACCGGCGACGCGGGCGAAACAGGCCCGGCGTATCGACGAACACCAACTGCGAATTGTCTTCGATTGCCACGCCGCGAATACGCGTGCGCGTGGTTTGCACCTTATGCGTCACGATCGAGACTTTGGCCCCCACCATTTGGTTGGTCAGGGTCGATTTGCCCGCGTTGGGCTCTCCGATGAGGGCGACGAAACCGGCGCGTGTCATGATATCTGTCCTTTGTTGATAGCGTGATGTAACCGATTCCGTTCCATAGGACCAGAGGGCTTGCGCCCCCGCCGAAATCGGCCCCGACGCCACCGAATGCTAACTTTGTACTTGTTCTCGAAAACCTGGCCAAGGTCAGGGATCAATTGTCCAGACTGTCCAAAAGTGCCTTGGCCGCAGCTTGTTCCGCCATGCGTTTTGATGTGGCACGGGCTGTGGCCGTTTGGCCGTTTTCCAACCGTGCTTCAATCGTAAACTCAGGCGCGTGGTCAGGGCCATCGCGGCCCGTTTCCACGTATTTGGGGGGGGCAAGCTTGCGGGCCTGCGCCCATTCTTGCAGCGACGTCTTGGGATCGCGCGCATCAAGTTCAACATTCTGAACACGGTCACCCCACAGGCGCAAAATCATGGCGCGCGCAGGCTCAAACCCTGCATCCCTGTAAACCGCAGCAATCACCGCTTCCATTGCGTCGCCCAAAAGCGCCTGTTTGCGCCGCCCACCGGTTTTCATCTCTGACCGGCCGAGTTTCAGAACGTCTCCGACCCCGACCTCACGCGCGACGTCGGCACAGCTTTCTTTACGCACCAACGCATTATAACGCGGCGCCAAAACACCCTCGGCGGCTTTGGGGTCATCGTCCAGCAACCGTTCCGCCATGACCAAGCCCAACACCCGGTCGCCCAAAAACTCCAGCCGCTGATTGTCAGGCCGGGTGGCCGATGAAATCGACCCATGGGTGAGCGCGCGGATCAGCAGTTCCGGATCCTTGAACCGGTGGCCGATGCGCGCCTCAAACGCTTTGAGATCGCCAGAGAGTTTCACTCGATCCCCTTAAAGAAACGATCAGAGCGCCAGGTCCAGAAGTAAAAAAGACGCTTGCCAGCGGCCGAGAACATAATCCGATCAGCGCGCCCCAAGAGGTACTCAAACGGCACCATGCCAACGCCACCAGCATTTTGGCTGACCCGGCTGTCGGTAGAATTGTCGCGATTGTCGCCCATGAAGAAAAAGTTCCCTTCTGGCACGGTAAACACATTGGTGTTGTCCAGACGCCCAGAGCCGACATTCAACACCGAATGCTTCACACCGTTTGGCAGGGTCTCAATGGCACGGGATTTAAGGCAGGTTCCGCCATTGCCCACCGGGCGATTGGCGCAGAGGGGTTGCGTTGCAAAGCGGCCTTGCGGGGCTTTAATCTCTTCAAAAATCCCATCCGGGGTTTGGGGGGCTGCCACATCATTGATGTAAAGAATGCCCTCTTTCACCTGGATTTTATCACCCGGCAGGCCAATCAGGCGCTTCACGTAATCGGTGCCAAGGGTCGGGTGGCGAAACACCACAACATCGCCGCGCTCAGGTTCGGACGCAAAAACACGACCCGAAATCGGGCAGATCGCAAAGGGGCAAGAGTACTTCGAATAGCCATAGGCCATCTTGTTCACAAACAGGAAATCGCCGATCAAAAGCGTGTCTTTCATCGACCCGGTTGGGATCCAGAACGGTTGGAAAAACAACGTGCGGAATACGCCCGCAATGAGCAATGCCCAGACAATCGTCTTGATGGTATCGACGATGCCTTCTTCTTTTTTCTCAGCCATAGGGTCCTGCCTGTAAATTGGTTGTTGGCGATATGGGCGGCTATTGGGGAAGAGTCAAGTTTTGCGGTGCATTAGTCCGCTTTTGGGCGGGCTTCGATCACCACAAAGGCCTGCGCCCAAGGGTGGTCATCGGTCAGGGTGACGTGGATAATCGCCTCGTGTCCCGCGGGGGTCATCGCCTCCAACCGTTCCCGCGCCCAGCCTGTGACCGCCATCACCGGTTGCCCGGTTTTCAGGTTTGACACCGCCATATCGCGCCACGAAATACCCATAGCAAGCCCGGTTCCCAGCGCCTTGGAGCACGCCTCTTTGGCGGCCCAGCGTTTTGCCAGTGTGCCAGCCTCATCCTTGCGCCGCGCCGCTTTAGCAAGCTCGCGTTCTGTAAACACGCGGTTGCGAAACCGGTCGCCAAAGCGTTCCAACGTGCGTTCGATCCGCTCAATATTGGCCAGATCCGTGCCGATGCCCAAAATCACTGTGCATCCTCCATCCAGGTGGTGATTTCACCACTCGATTGGTTCACAGTGATGTGCAACAGGCCCCAATCCCCCTCAGCGGTGTCAGGATTGTAAAGCGCGGCCGGAAGCGACAGGGTCAGCCCCTTTTGCGGGTCATACCCCGCCGCGATCTGGTCAAATTCGACGCCCATGAACCCAAAACTACCTTCACGACTGATGACCCGGCATTGACGGTCTTCCATCACGCCGTAACGCGGCGACAAGAGCAACAGGTGATAGGCCGCTGCGGCCGGTTCGATCACATCCAGAAGCGCGATCCGCACCGCGCCATTCGCAAAGCTTTTGCTGGCCTCATCCCATGGTTCAACCAGATTTGCCGCCGAAGCGCGCCAGTCACATTCGCCGACGCTTTGCGCCCACGCATAAGGGGAAAAGGCCAGCGCGGCAAAAGCCAAAATCGTGGCAAACAGTCCCGTTTTCATCAGATTACACCTCGATTTTCGACGTCAAAATTTTCAGGCTGGCCGCCCCGAACAACACACCAAACGCGAGATCAAACCACCGGTGCGCCCTGCGATAAAAATGCACAACTCCGGGTGTGGAAAACAAAAAGGCATAGCCAATAAAGACAAAGATGCCGCCACTGTAAAGAAATGCGAACATGCCAATGATTTGGCTGGTCGGCGCAGACGCTGGCAAAAGGATTGCAAAAACGGCGCCCCAGGACAGGATCGCTTTGGGATTGGTCAAATGGATCAACGCCCCCTTTTTAAAGGCCATAGAGCGCGACCCTTTCGCGATAGAACCTTCCCCCATCGGTGTTTTGGAAACGGCCGATTTGAACGATTTGATCGCGAGATAAAGCAGATAGGCTGCGCCGATGTATTTGACCGTTGTGAAAATCCAGACATGGGTCAACATCAAAGCGCCCATACCAAAAGCGGCGGCAATACCCCAAAACGCACCACCCGCGAGGATCCCCGTGGCGAAGGCAAGCGCTTGGCCCCGCCCTTCGGTCATCGCCGTGCCAGCAATGCCCAAAGTTGCAGGGCCGGGTGAGCCACCCGCCACCACCCAGCCAAGCCAGATCAGCGCCAATTCAATCCCTGTCATGCCCATGCTTTTCTCCGAAAACTTGGTTTGCTTGAAATAGCGGAGGTCACTTCCGTGATGCTTTGCGGTCCAGCGCGATTTTCTGGTTTTTAAAGCCGTAGGTTAGGAAAAATCTGTTGGTCAGAAAGGTGATCCCGATGAGGACCAGAAACACCAAGGCCGCCATGACCGGAACGCTGTAAAACACGCCCCGCACGCTTGGCACCATCATCGCCATAACCATGATCAAGGCATTCACTAAAATGACCACTTTTGTCAGCGACCGCGCAGCGGCCCAGACCTCAGACTTCTCAAAAGGGGGGCGCCCTGCGGTTGCGCGTTTCTGTCCCTCGTTCATCGCCCCGGCCATCGCAGGCAAAATGGTCGACAGCCCAGCAGGAAGCGAAATTCCGGCCAGCAGTGACAGCACAAAAGACAGCACTACCAAGCCCAAAATCGTTCCTACATAGACCAACGTGTAGCGTTTCAAATTGACCAATGGCATACCTTGGGTCATCAGCTGCGCGCCTCGTCCATCAGGCGGCGCATTTCGGCCATCGCATCTGGAAGGCCGCGGAAAATGGCCTCGCCGATGAGAAAATGCCCGATATTCAGCTCTTTCACCTCAGGCATGGCGGCAATTGGCGCAACGGTTTCATAGGTCAGCCCGTGGCCCATATGCACCTCTAGCCCAAGGGAATGGGCGAGTTTGGCCCCGTCGCGCAGGCGGGCAAGTTCAGCATCGCGCTCCTCATACCGGCCTTCATAATGGTAATCGCAATAGGCACCGGTGTGCAGCTCCACCACAGGGGCGCCGATACGCGCAGCGGCGCGGATTTGGGCGTCATCAGCCCCAATAAACAGCGAAATGCGTGATCCGGCGTCGCGCAACGGGGCGATATACTCCGCCAGTCGGTTGTCCTGAGCGGCCACTTCCAGCCCGCCTTCGGTGGTCAGCTCTTCGCGTTTTTCCGGCACCAAACAGACCGCATGGGGTTGGTGTTTCAGGGCAATGGCTTGCATTTCATCGGTTGCGGCCATTTCAAAGTTCAACGGGATGCTCAACGCATCCATCAAGCCAGAAATGTCATCATCTTTGATGTGGCGGCGATCTTCGCGCAGATGTGCGGTGATGCCGTCGGCCCCCGCCTCTTGCGCCATTAACGCCGCCCGCACGGGATCAGGATAGGCCGATCCGCGCGCATTTCGCACAGTTGCCACATGGTCGATATTCACACCAAGCCGTAAAATGTCAGCAGTTTCGGGCATGTCGCGCTCCCTTATTTGGATTCGCGCCCAGTGTTACCTGATTTCATCCTCGCTGCCAGCCTCAGATAGCCGCTTAGCTAAGCGTTTCTCATAGCGCGCTTTTAGCTTTTTGATGCGCCGGCGTTGATAGGCGTAGATTAGCGGGTTCGACAAGAAATACCCGAGAAATCCCCCGACGATTCCGGGGAAAAACCCGCCGACCGTATAGGGCAGAAACACGCGGTGATAAAAGCGATCGACCCGCGACCAATCCGCCAGATCATCGGTAAAGATTGCCAGAAAATTGGCGCCCAGATCCTTGGTGGCCCCACCAAAGGCCTGAAACACCTCGGGAAGATGAATGCTGGAGGGTTGGCCCAACAGAAAATTCCCCAAGGTAATCGACCCCTCAGCGATCAGCGGGAAGGTCAGCGGGTTGCCCACGAATGTCGCCAAAAGGGCCGCAAGGATATTGCCGCGCAAGCCCCATGCCAGCAACGCCGCCGTCAGAAAATGGAGACCAAAGAAAGGGGTAAAGCTGGTGAAAACACCTGCCGCAATCCCGCGCGAGATCCGGTGTGCGGGGTCCGGCAGGCGCCGCAAACGGTGGATCACATAGCGTGCCGCACGATACCACCCGCCACGCGGATAGAAAAACTCCGCCGTAATCCGCAGATAAGACCGGGGGTTTCTCTTGAACAAGGCGGGCCCCTTTCAGGCTGGCGGATCGGGCGGGACGCCAAATTACGGTTTACGGTCGAGGTCCCTATAGCGGCGAATCGACGCCACATCGCTATCGGCCTCAAGCACCAACATAACGGCATGAAGATGTTCAAGATCTCGTAAATCAACATCAACCAGAACACTGTAAAAGTCCGGCTTGCGATCCAGAAATCTTAGGTCCGAGATATTGGCCTTTTGCTCGCCAATCAATGTGCAAATTCGCCCCAGGACACCCGCGTCGTTAGAAATCGTCACTTTCAGACTGACCGTGTGAATGGCCGGGTGATTGCCCGCATGCCAATGCAGATCAACCCAACGCGAACTGTCGTCTTCCAGCGCGCTAAGCGCATCACAGTCGATCGCATGGACCATAACCCCTTTGCCGCGATGGGCAATGCCGACAATGCGTTCACCGGGCACCGGCTGGCAACAGCTCGCCCGGTTAAATGCTTGTTCGGGCGCCAGGCCCACGACGGCGGCAGCCCCATCAATCACATCCTCAGATGTGCTGGCTTCGGGGTAGAGGATATTGATCACATCACGACCCTGAAGTTCGGCAGAGCCAAGACGGGCCAGCAACTCCAGCTCATCCTCAAGACGCAATTGTTTGGCGGCGGTCATCAGCGCCTTGTCCGTTGCTTTTCGGCCGACGTTTTCAAAGGCAACCCGCGCCAATTCACGGCCCAACCGCACAAAGCGATCCCGGTCTTCGGACCGCAAGGATTTTCGGATCGCCGCTTTCGCCCGGCCCGTCACCACGATATCGATCCAAGTGGCCTGTGGGGCCTGCCCTTCGGCGGTCATGATCACAACCGACTGGCCGTTTTTCAACCGGGTCCAAAGTGGCACGCGAATGCCATCAACCTTGGCCCCGACACAGCGATCTCCGATCCGGGTGTGGATGGCATAGGCGAAATCAAGCGGCGTTGCCCCTCGCGGCAGCTTAACCACCTCGCCTTTGGGAGTGAAACAGAACACCTGGTCCGAATACATCTCAAGCTTTACATGCTCGAGGAATTCGCCGTGATCATCCGCCGTCTCAAACCGTTCGGTCAGCCCCGCAATCCATTTGGCCGGGTCGACGGCAAAGGGATTTTCGACGCGCACACCGTCGCGGTAAGACCAATGCGCGGCCACGCCTGCCTCTGCCACTTCGTGCATTTGGCGGGTGCGGATCTGCACCTCAACCCGCTTGCCATCACGCCCTGACACGGTGGTGTGGATCGAGCGATAGCCGTTGGATTTCGGTTGGCTGATATAATCTTTGAACCGGCCTGGAACCGCGCGCCAGCGTTGGTGAATCACACCGAGCACCCGGTAACAATCGGCCTCATTCTTAGTGATCACGCGAAAGCCGTAGGTGTCGGACAGTCGGGAAAAGCTTTGATCCTTTTCCTGCATCTTGCGCCAGATCGAATAGGGTTTCTTGGCACGCCCAAAGGCTTCGGCAGTGATTCTGGCTTCGGCCAATTCATAGCGAATGTCGCCGGTGATCTTTTCGATCACATCGCCGCTTTCTTTTTGCAGCCGCAGGAACCGCCGCATGATCGAACTGCGCGCATCCGGATTAAGAACATGGAACGCCATATCCTCAAGCTCTTCGCGCATCCACTGCATGCCCATCCGGCCGGCAAGCGGCGCGTAGATGTCCATGGTTTCGCGGGATTTCTGCGCCTGTTTGTCTGGGCGCATCGCCCGGATCGTGCGCATATTGTGCAGACGGTCAGCAAGCTTGACCAGAATGACCCGCATGTCTTTTGACATCGCCATAAACAGCTTGCGGAAGTTTTCGGCCTGTTTGGTTTCCGAGCTCGACAGTTGCAAATTGGTCAGCTTGGTGACCCCATCCACAAGTTCGGCCACCTCGCGGCCAAACAGATCGGAAACTTCGGAATAGGTCGACCCGGTGTCCTCAATCGTGTCATGCAAAAACGCCGTGATGATGGTGGCATCATCCAGCTGCATATTGGCCAATATTTCGGCAACTTCGAAGGGGTGGGTAAAATAGGGGTCGCCCGAGTGGCGATACTGCCCGAAATGCATACGGGCGCCGTATTCAAACGCCGCCCGGATCAATTTTGAATTCGACTTCGGGTTATAGGTCGCGATCCGCTCAATGAGCTCATCAATATCGAGATGCGTCAGCTCTTCTTGCCAGTTCGTCACCCGCAACCTCTCCCGAGTTTGTCGCTTAGCCCTGGCCTTGCGCTTCCATCAACGCACGCAACAGCTTTTCTTCTGACATGTCGTCATCCGCAGGCTTATCCGCGGCTTCCGCACCCATCAGCAAAGCCATCTGATCTTCTTCCGGCTCATCAACCTCGATCTGAGTTTGGTGGCTCTCGATCATGCGCTCGCGCAGCTCGTCAGCGGTCTGGGTCTCGTCTGCGATTTCACGCAGGGACACAACTGGGTTTTTGTCGTTGTCACGGTCCACGGTGATCGCGTCACCAGCCGCAATTTCGCGGGCACGATGCGATGCCAGCATGACCAGTTCAAACCGGTTCGGGACTTTGTCAACGCAATCTTCAACAGTAACGCGTGCCATGTTCAGCTCCATTCCTTGCAAGGGGATGCGAAAGGCCTATTTAAGACCCTGCCTATGGCTTTACAAGCCGAAATTCGCGGCATTGCGGCATTCACAGGGGCCGCACACCGGTTTTTTCCGCCTCGGGCAGCGCTTTGAGCATGTTGGCTACGGTTTGACCGGTCAGCGGGTGGGTCCAGTCAGGGGCAATATCCGCCAAAGGAATCAGTACAAAGGCCCGATCTTGCAGGCGCGGATGCGGCAAGATCAGCTCGTCGGGCGCTACCTGCTTTTGCGCTTCCAATGGCAAATCCATCCAGCGGCAAAGCTCGTCTTGGTGCGGCAAAATCAAATCCCCACAGGCAATCAAATCAATATCCAACGTGCGCGGCGCCCAACGCGACGGACGTTCGCGGCCAAACTGTGCCTCTACCTGATGAAAAAGTTGCAATAATTCTAATGGCGACAGCGCCGTTTCTACCTCAATTGCGGCGTTCACAAAGTCCGGTCCAGCCCCGGCGGGAAAGCACGGTGTTTGATAAAATTGACTGGTTGCAGTGATTCGCAATCCATCTCCGTTCTAGTTGTAAAATAGCAGCTTTCACCAACCCAAGAGATAACGCCAAGTCCCTGTTTGCATTACTTCCAAGCGCAATGAGGCTTTTTATGCTATACTTGTCCAAAAGTGCTTCTTGCGACATCTGATTCATACCCTAAATTGCACACCATACTTCGGTAACAGTTACACTCATTATCACTCACGGATTTGTTGGCGAAGTTTATTTGGAAAGGACCATAAATGTTTTATCGAGACGAACGGCTGGCGCTGTTCATCGATGGCGCGAACCTGTACGCAGCTGCGAAGTCACTGGGGTTTGACATCGACTATAAACTTCTCCGTCAGGAGTTTATGCGACGGGGTAAATTGCTTCGCGCTTTTTACTACACCGCGCTATTGGAAAACGACGAGTATTCGCCCATTCGCCCGCTGGTGGACTGGCTCCACTATAACGGCTTTTCCATGGTGACCAAACCCGCCAAGGAATACACTGATTCAATGGGTCGGCGTAAAGTCAAAGGCAATATGGACATCGAGCTGGCGGTAGACGCCCTCGAATTGACGCCACATATCGACCACGCAGTTCTGTTCTCAGGGGATGGGGATTTCAGACCGCTTGTGGCCGCGATGCAGCGCAAAGGTGTTCGGGTGTCGGTGGTATCCACCATCCGCAGCCAACCGCCGATGATCTCAGACGAACTTCGCCGTCAGGCCGATAATTTCATCGAGTTGGAAGAGCTGAAAGATGTCATCGGGCGCCCCCCGCGGGAATTTGACCGCGAAGAGCCAACTCCGGAAGAGTAACTCTGCGCTTATCACTGAAAAACCGGGGCCGCGCGCTCCGGTTTTTTCTTGCCCAATCTCTGCCAAGTTCTGGGCCGCCGCGTCTTGCCCCTTTCCCACGCGCGTGTTTTGCGGCAAAACTGCCCCAAACGCCCAACGCCGCACCAACATCGGAACGCGCCATGACCAAATCCGCCCTCACCCTCTACCTCGCCGCGCCAAATGGCTTTTGCGCCGGTGTCGACCGTGCCATCAAAATCGTTGAAATGGCGATCGAGAAATGGGGCGCGCCGATTTATGTGCGCCATGAGATTGTGCATAATAAATTCGTCGTTGATGGGTTGCGTGAAAAGGGTGCGGTATTTGTCGAGGAACTCGAAGATTGCCCGGATGATCGCCCGGTGATTTTCTCTGCCCACGGTGTCGCAAAAGCGGTCCCAGCCGAGGCTTCGCGGCGCGAAATGGTCTATGTCGATGCCACCTGCCCGCTGGTCAGCAAAGTGCATATCGAAGCCGAACGCCATTTTGCAGACGGCTTGCAGATGGTGATGATTGGTCACGCGGGCCACCCCGAAACCATCGGCACCATGGGACAATTGCCAGAGGGCGAGGTCTTGCTTGTTGAAACCGCTGAGGATGTGGCCACGCTTGCCCCACGTGACCCAGACCGCCTTGCCTATATCACCCAAACCACCCTTTCTGTGGATGACACCGCCGGGATTGTAGCCGCCTTAAACGCGCGGTTCCCCAAGATCGTCGGGCCCCACAAAGAAGACATTTGTTACGCCACCACCAACCGCCAAGAGGCCGTGAAGGCGGTGGCGCCAAAGGTGCAGGCTTTGCTGGTGATCGGCGCGCCAAACAGCTCCAACTCGCGCCGTTTGGTGGAAGTCGCCCGCGCCAACGGTTGTGACTATTCCATGCTGGTCCAGCGTGCGACGGAAATTGACTGGCGCGCCATCGAAGGGGTGTCGTCCGTGGGTCTGACGGCTGGGGCCTCGGCCCCGCAAGTCTTGGTCGATGAGGTGATCAACGCCTTTCGCGACCGATACGATGTGACGCTGGAGCTGGTTGAAACCGCACAGGAAAATATCGAATTCAAAGTGCCCCGCGTGCTGCGCGAAAAGGCATGAGCGCCGACCACAAAACCCTAGCGGTTTATGATGCCCAGGTTGTGGAATACGAACGACGTGTGGCGCAAAAACCCACGCCAGGACTGACCGAATTCGTCGCCAGCCTGTCCCCGGGCGGACATGTTCTGGATCTTGGCTGCGGTCCCGGTTCAAGCGCGTTGGAGCTGATGACACACGGCTTTACCGTTGATGCCACGGATGGTTCTGCCGAAATGGTGGCCCGTGCCGTGGCCCGCGGTGTGGCCGCACGACAGGCTTTGTTCCAAGAGATCACGGGCGAAGGGGTTTACGACGGGATCTGGGCCAATTTCAGCCTTTTGCATCTGCCGCGCGCAGAGATGCCCGATATCCTCTCTCGCCTGCGCCTTGCCCTAAAACCCGGTGGGGTCTTTCACATCGGCTTGAAGCTGGGTAAAGGAGAGGCCCGCGACCGTTTGGGCCGCTTTTATACGTATTATCAAGAAGATGAGCTGACCGATCTTCTGACCCATAACGGCTTCATCCCGTTCCATCGTATCATCGGTGCCGGGGCCGGACTTGACGGTCGGATCTCGGATTGGATTGTGCTGCACGCGAAAGGAGCCACAGATGGCTGAGTTTTTTGCCTATACTGATGGGGCTTGTTCAGGCAATCCCGGCCCCGGTGGCTGGGGGGCGCTTTTGCAGGCCAAAGAGGGCGGCAAGGTGATCAAAACCCGCGAACTCAAGGGCGGGCAAGCGCTGACCACCAACAACCAGATGGAATTGATGGCCGCGATTATGTCGCTGGAAACGCTTGGGAAACCCTGTGCCATCACAGTGATCACCGACAGCACCTATGTGAAAAACGGCGTGACCGGCTGGATTTTTGGCTGGAAGAAAAACGGTTGGAAAACCGCCGCCAAAAAGCCGGTGAAAAACGTTGACCTTTGGCAGAGATTGGACGAAGCCCAAGCCCGTCATCACGTGACATGGGAATGGGTCAAAGGGCACGCTGGCCACCCGGAAAACGAACGTGCGGACGAGCTGGCCCGCGCGGGAATGGCCCCTTTTAAGGAGTGATCAGAACTCCAACCAGTAGCCCAAAGAGATTTTGCTGTTTTGGGCGGGTGTGACCGTTTGCGTCCATTCCAAATGCACATGATGCCCGTTGCGCAATTGCCATGCGACCGCGGGCATGATCTTGGTATAGGTCTCGCTGTCATCGGTGAACACATCAATGGACAGCATCGTCATCAACCGATCGGTGGGCTTTAATCCAACCTGTGCAAACAGGCCATATCCAGTCGCCCCATCAGACACGGGAATGTCAGCGTTCAGCTTGGCGTCAAACCACCCGCCCCCAAGTTTCGTTTCAAACCCGCGGCCAATATGAAACGCGGGAATAGCACGAATGTCATCCCCCTCCAGACCAGACACAGTGAGGCTGATCGCCTTTGCGAAGGGGCTGTTGCTTGAGGGGAAATGCCAACGGGCAAAGACCTCGCCTTGCGAGAACAGCAGGTTTTGCGTGTCATATTCCACCTTTCCCCCAACAGTCCACGCCGCCGTCAGACCGTATTCCGCGTAAAGTGAAACCAACGGATAAGTGTCGAGCCCGTCCATGTCCTGGCTGGTATGGAGGGACAAAAATATATCACCGTCCCCGCGCGGCCAAGCGCCAGAAAATGCAGGCGCGGCCAATAGGAGGCCGAAGACCACTGCCCAAGCAGTGCGGAGAGGAGCAATATAGCACATGCAGAAAGCATTGCTTCATCAAGGTTAACGAAGTCTTAAATCACCCGGAGGTTCGACTATTTTGCGATGTAGGTTTTGTAAATCCACAACACAGCAAGCGACCCAAGGATCGCCCCCACAAACCCCGCCGCCATGCCCAGAAGCGCCAAAAGCCCGCGCAGCAAAAGCCCCCCTGCCAGCGCACCTAACACGCCGACAGAGATGGTAGTGATAAGGTCTGCCTCGACCCCCATCAGACGGGTGGCGATGAAACCGGCAGCAATGCCGATGATGATCAGGAATAAAACACTCATAGGAAACATATGGGGGTGCGCCTCTGAAATTCCAACGGCTGTCGGTGAAAACTAGAAAACTAGAAAACTAGAAAACTAGAAAACTAGAAAACTAGAAAACTA
>ATLU01000165.1_pt1 | contig 19822 bp, 16 predicted proteins | sample 178751 | NCBI WGS metagenome assembly ATLU01 (sample SAMN02211837, study PRJNA209200) | bioreactor metagenome | isolation source: day 23 sample from continuous culture bioreactor inoculated with sediment... | place: Germany: Wadden Sea | collected 2011
GCGTCATTGATCAGGGCGGTTGCGCGGGTCTTTGCCGCCTCTAGCCCCAAAAGCGAGACAAAAGTGGCCTTACCGGCACCCGCATCTTTGCCCACGGCTTTACCCACGGCGGCCGCGTCCCCCTCAACATCCAACACGTCATCCCAGATTTGAAACGCGAGGCCCAGCGCGGTGGCGTAATCGGTCATCGGTTTGGTATCCGCCCCTGCGAGCATCGCGCCCGCCTCTGCCGACCATGTGATCAGCGCGCCGGTTTTGCCCGCTTGCAAATGGGTGATTTCATCCAAGGTCAGCGGCGTTTTCGCGGTTTCCGCCGCGATATCGAGCGCTTGGCCATGCACCATGCCAAGCTGACCTGCCGCCACCGACAGCGACCGGATCAGGGGAATGCGCATATCCCCCTGCGCGCCTTGCACTTTGGGATGGGTCAAAAGCTCAAACGCCAAGGTTTGAAGGGCGTCACCGACCAAAACCGCCGTCGCCTCGTCCCATTTCTTATGCACCGTGGGCAGGCCCCGGCGCAGGTCATCATCATCCATGCAGGGCATATCATCATGCACGAGGGAATAGGCGTGGATCGCCTCAATCGCTGCTGCCACCCAGACCGACCGGTCATCGGCAACCCCATGCAAATGCGCGCTTTCCATCACCAGAAATCCGCGCAGACCTTTGCCGCCCGCCGTCGCATAGCGCATCGCATCCGCAAGCGCACCTTTGGCGCTGATCTCGCCATGCAAACAGGTGCGCGCCGCCAAAGCGGTCGCCTCTAACCGTGCCTTGAACATTTACGCGCCTTCAACCGGAGTAAGCCCCGTGGGCACGCCATCAGCGCTTAAAGTGATCGCCGCCACTTTTTCCTCAGCTTCTTTCAGCTTGGCTTCGCAGCGCGCTTTCAATTCCGCCCCGCGTTCATAAAGTTTGATCGAGGCATCCAGCGCCACGTCACCGCGTTCAAGCTGGCCAACCACGCCCTCAAGCTCGCGCATGGCCTCTTCAAAACTCATCTCTGCAACTGGTGTTTCGCTCATGCGCCCCGCTCCATCATCACTTCTATATAGGCGCCGACACTTTCGCCCAGCGCATCCAAATCATAGCCCCCCTCAAGCGAGGATACCACCCGGCCCGCACAAGTTTGATCGGCCAGATCACAGATGCGGTGCGCAAGCCACGCGAAGTCATCTGTGTGCCAGTTCAGCCCCGCCAAAGGGTCGTCGCGATGGGCGTCAAAACCGGCTGACACAAGGATCAGCTCCGGTTCAAAATTGGTCAGCGCCGTGTCGATTGCCCGGTCCCACACCTCGCGCATTTTCACCGACCCTGAGCCACCTTCCAACGGTTTGTTCAGGATCTGACCATGTGCGCCCTGTTCGTTACGCGACCCCGATCCCGGATACAGTGGGCTTTGGTGGCTAGAGACAAAGAGCACGCGGTCCTCATTCCACAACACATCTTGGGTGCCATTGCCGTGGTGCACGTCGAAATCCAACACGGCGATGCGCTTAAGCCCGTGGTGTTCAGCCGCATAACGCGCAGCGATGCCCACGGTGGAAAACAGGCAAAAACCCATCGGCGTTTCGGTTTCCGCGTGATGACCCGGTGGGCGGCACGCAACAAACGCGTTCGACGCCTCTCCCGCCATCACCGCATCAATTGCCGCGAGATTGCCACCAATGCCCCGCATTGCGGCCTCCAATGATCCCGGCGCCATGAACGTATCCCCATCCAATTGCCCCCAACCCTCTTGGGGTTCTGCGGCGACAATCCGGTCATAATGGCGGCGCGGGTGGCACAGTTCGACCCGGTCAGGGGTCGCCTCGGGCGCATCCCTGCGAACAAGCGCATCAAACGCCTGCGTGGATAAAGCCGCCTCAATCGCCTCTAACCGCGCCACCTGTTCAGGATGGCCGGGGGGCGTGACATGGTCATGGTGCGCGGGATGTGAGTAGAGAAATGTTGTCATGTCGTGACGCTAGGATACTGTGGACCGCATCACAAGGAAGAGCCTATGCGCCAGTTACTTTTCGCCCTCACGACACTTTTGACCCCGCTCGTCGCGCACGCCGACACCCAAGACGCCGTTGAGGAACCGTTCAGCGCCGTGGTCAAAGGCGATTTTACCGGCGACGGACGGATCGACACCGCCGTGATTGTCGAGGACCTAACTGGCGAAGGCCTGCTCCACCTCACCCTCAGTCAGGGCCAAAGTCACAAATTAGAGAATTTCGTTTGGATCGGTGGCATTGGCCAGGAACCATGGCTTGAACTGACAGAGCATGGCTCGCTTTTGGTGGCCTCGCAAAACAGCGCCATCGGTCGCAACCGCTGGGAACAGGTGATCACGCTGGCCCACCGGAACGATGCCCTGCGCGTCGCAGGCTATACCTTTCGCTGGTATGACACCCTGAACCTTGACGACAACGGGATCTGTGATCTGAACCTGTTGTCCGGCAAAGGAGAGATCACACTTGGCCAAGGCGACACATCCAAAACCATCCGCCTGACCACAAAATCGCGCCCAGTGACCGAATGGCCCAGTGACATGCCCAAGGAATGTGCCGCGCTTCTGAACTAAAACATTTCCAGTTTTCATTGACGCATCTGTCATCGCTTTTTGCGTTTGAGCGAAACGAAAAACAGCGAACAAGCGATACAATGTGAACTGGCAACGCTCTAGGCCGCGCCCCCTTTCCTCTTTCCAGAAATATCCTGCGGGGGTCTGGGGGTGCAAAACCCCCAGCGACCGATCAATCAGGCGCCAACATATATCCCGCACCGCGCACGGTCTGAAGGTAACGTGGTTGCTTCGGATCTGCCTCAAGCTTGCGCCGCAACCGGGTGATTTGCACATCCACCGCGCGTTCCTGCGCTTGGCCCTGATCACGGCCCAGTTGCTCCACCAAAGACGTGCGCGTCACCGGCTCGCCGGGTTTGGCGGAAAAAATCTTCATCAACTGGTTCTCAGTCGCGGTCAGGCGGATCAGATCCTCGCCTTCCCACAACTCGCCGCGTTCTATGTCATAGCGCAGCCCACCCAGACCCAACGACGTTGGCAGAGGGTCCTCAGCCGCAGGCATCCGGCGCAGGATCGCATTGATCCGCAGCAACAGCTCTTTCGGTTCAAACGGCTTGGCCAGATAATCATCTGCCCCCGCCTCTAACCCAGAAATCCGATCATCCGTGCCGCCCTTTGCGGTCAACAAAAGGATCGGCGTGCTCATGGTTTCGCGCAGCGCCCGCGTCAGGGAAATCCCGTCTTCGCCCGGCATCATCACATCACAGACGATCAGATCAAAATCCAGCCCCGACAGGATCTTGCGCGCATGTTCAGCATCCCGTGCCGCCGTCACCCAAAACCCGCTTCGGATCAAAAACTTGCGCAACAACGTGCGAATGCGTTCATCATCGTCGATGATCAACAGATGTGCGTCGGCCAGATCAGCCATCTTGCGCCTCCTTCAACTGGTTGAAATGGCGCCGCAATTCCGGATCCATCATGGCTTCCAGCACCGAACGGAATCCTTGCACCGCTTCGGGCCCCGCCTCGCGGTAGGCCGCACGCATCCGCGTGCGCTGCGCATCCGACAATTCACGTTCCAACGCTTCGCCCACCTCGGTCAACACCAAATGCCGTTCGCGTTTGTCGCGCCTGCCCACGCGGCTTTCCACCAGCCCATCTTCGATCAAGGTTCTTAACACCCGGTTGAGCGATTGTTTGGTGACCCCAAGGATCGACAACAGGTTGTTCACCGTGGTGCCGGGGCTGCGCGAAATAAAGTGGATCGCCCGGTGGTGCGCGCGCCCATAGGCTTTGTCTTCCAAAATCCGGTCCGGGTCCGCGGTAAACCCGCGATACGCAAAGAACATCGCCTCGATGCCTTTCCTAAGCTGCTCATCGGTGAGAAACAGCAGCGCCTCTCCCCCCGGAGCAGCACTGGGTCGCGTGTCGTTCATGCCCGTCCCCCTTTGGTCCCCACATGGGGTGCCTCACGAAATGTGTTACAGTTTTTGATTTTATGTCAGTGTTGTTGACTTTCCAAGAATCAATTGTTAGCGATGCTCAGTTTTTGCGCAACTTTATGTCCGAACCGGACCTATGATGCGCAATAATTGCAAAACCGACCCGCAAAGCTTGGGGTCGCATAAGATGAAAGGAACGGAACATGAGCGGATATGATGACCGCGACGGCAAAATCTGGATGGATGGCCAGCTGATCGAATGGCGCGACGCAAATGTCCACATCCTGACCCACGCGCTGCATTACGCAAGCTCGGTGTTTGAAGGCGAGCGTTGCTATGATGGCAAGATCTTCCTCAGCCGCAAACACTCGGAACGCTTGCTGAAATCCGGCGAGCTGATGGATATGCCAATCCCCTATACCGTCGATGAGATCGAGGCCGCCAAGCGCGAAGTGCTCGACGCAAACGGCTTCACCAACGCCTATATTCGCGTTGTGGCTTGGCGCGGGGCTGGCGAAGATATGGGTGTTTCCGCCGCGCGCAATCCGGTGCGTATGGCCGTGGTCGCCTGGGAATGGGGCAGCTATTATGGCGACGCCAAAATGCAGGGCGCCAAGATCGACATTGCGAAATGGAAACGCCCGTCGCCCGAAACCATCCCCACCGCCGCCAAAGCCGCCGGTCTTTATATGATCTGCACCATGTCCAAACACGCGGCCGAGGCCAAAGGCTGTTCAGATGCGCTGTTCATGGATTATCGCGGTTACGTGGCCGAGGCGACCGGCGCCAATATTTTCTTCGTGAAAGACGGCGAGGTGCACACCCCGGACCCTGACGCGATCCTGAACGGTCTGACCCGTCAAACCGTGATCAAAATGCTCGAAGAAAAGGGCATCAAGGTCCACGTGCGCCGCATCATGCCCGAAGAGCTGGCCGATTTTGATGAATGCTGGCTGACCGGTTCCGCCGCCGAAGTGACCCCGGTGGCCCAGATCGGGGATTATAAGTTTGAGGTCGGCGCGCTGACCCGAGACATCGCCGAAAGCTATGACAAGCTGGTGCGCAGCTGATTGCACCCACCCTATGGTCTGACATTGGAAAACGCCCGGTCTTTTGGCTGGGCGTTTTTCTTTGCACACATTTCACCCAAATTTCTCTCGCATTTTAACGCTTCCTGAACGCGTGGTCCTTAGCCTGAGGGCAACGGTACAGAAAGGCCGAGGTTATGGACACGCATCTGGAAAAACCCAAAACTGCCACCACGCTCGCGATGGTGGTTTTGGCGGTGTCCTTCCCGACGCTCCTGTCCTTGCTGTGGCATTACCTGTCCGGCGATCCCACCATCCGCCCCCTTGGCATCACCCGCGAGGCGTTGATCGACAGTGGGGATCTTGAGGGGTTGGTGATTTACGCCAATGTCGCCTGGGATCCAACCGACACCAATTACACCTCGGACAAAAGCTTTGCCCAAGCATTGAAAAACGGGTTTCGCGCCAAAGGGTTGGATCTGAGTGTGAAAACCCACCTGTCCAATCAGGGATCCTATGTAACCTATAAAATCGGCCCCTCAACCATGGGGCCTTTCCCCGCAAGCGCTGCCGCCCGTGGCATCAATGCCGCCGTCTCGGCCTATCGCATGAATGTTCCGTATAAACCCTAGCTAGGCTGAAACATGACCCAGAACCTGAATTACATCCTTGCGATCATCGCTGTGGTCGTCACGCCGACCGCATCCATGCTGGGCTATTTCGCCGTGACAGGCGACCCCAGCCTGCGCCCTTTGTCGGCCACGGTGGACACATTGCGAGGTTTTTTTGGCGGGTCAGATGATATTCTGATCGAAGTGGCTTGGGGTGACCGCGCCAAGGCCAATATGTCCGAAGCTGAGCTGAAATCGACGCTGCGCTCGGCGTTTTTGTCCAAAGGAATTGATGCCCATGTGGTGATCACACCGCGCAAAGGATCTAACCGCATCATCGTATCCTACAAAGTTGGGGCGTCCCGCATTGGTCCGATGCGGTTGGCCGAAACACCGCGCGCGGTGCAAAGCGTTGTGGCGGCTTATCGCATGGGAAAACGATCTTAGCGCGATACGCCAAGGGCTGGCCGTGACAGCCAGCCCCATTTTCCAGACCAAAGCTTAATGTGCAGCCGGCAGAATCTCTGCCGTTGGTCGTGGAGTGGTTGGCGTCTCGGCTGGCAACACAGGCACGCTCACCTCGGGCAACATGCCTGTGAGACTGTCGAGATAAGCCACAATCTGGTCAGCCTCCTGATCCGACAGCACTTCGCCCAACTGGCTTTCGGCCATAATCTGCACGGCGACTTTCAAATCCCACACTTTGCCTGAGTGAAAATAGGGTGCGGTGATACCGATATTGCGCAAGGGGGACGCGCGGAACACATAGGCGTCATCCACCGTATCTGTCACCGCAAACCGGCCTTTGTCCCCTTCGGGCAACACATCTGCACCGGGGCGTTCGATCAGACCAAAGGGATAATAGCCATGCCCGCCGACGTTCACGCCGGAGTGGCAAGACGCACAGCCTTTGTCCATGAACAAATCCAGCCCTGCCAGCTGATCCGCCGTCATCGCGCCATCATCGCCATTCAACCACGCATCAAACGGGGCGGGCGTCAGCAAGGTCGCCTCAAACGCTTCGATCGCCTTGGCCATATTGTCAAAACTGACCGAACCTTCGCCGGGGAAGGTATCGCCAAACCGCGTGACATAATCAGGCATCGACATCAGTGTGGCGACAACGTTGTCAGGCGTATTGGCCATTTCGACCCCGGCCTGAATCGGGCCTTTGGCTTGGGCGGCCAGATCATCGGCGCGCCCGTCCCAGAACTGCGCCTCATTCAACACAGAATTCAAAACCGTCGGTGCATTGCGTGGCCCTTTTTGCCAGCCGTGGCCAATAGAGGTTTCAAGATTGTCGTCCCCCCCGGTGGTCAGATTGTGGCAGGAATAACAGCTAAACACGCCTGACGCGGACAGGCGGGGATCGAAAAAGAGCATTTTGCCAAGCTCAATTTTCTCAGCCGTGATGGGATTATCGTTGACCGCAGGCACAGTTGAGGGCAGCGGCTTGAACGTCTCAAGCGCGGTTTCCCGCAAAGCCGTTGTATCCAATGCCAAAGCTGGACCAGCGACAACCCCGGTCAGGGCCGTTGTTACAAGTAGGGATAGGGTGAATCGTTTCATAAGAACCTCCACCTCTGGAAGTATTCTAATTATAATTCTAAGATGCTTTGATTTAGAACAATTCTAATAAATTGATTTAAGTCAACCTATTGATTTACTTAACTTATCAATTGCCCACCGTGCTGCATCTGCCACGGTCTCATCCTCTGATTGAAGGTACTGCACCACCAATGGCTTCAACTCTTGCCGATCAGAATTGCCAATTGCATAAAGCACATTGCGCATAAATCGACCCCAGCCGATCCGTTTCACCGGGCTGCCTGAGAATTTGGTGCGAAAACTTGCGTCATCCAACCCTGCCAAATGCACAAGGTCCGGGGCGGCCAGATCATCACGCGCGGCATAGCGGATTTCATGGGCCTCAACTGCGAATTTATTCCACGGGCACGCCGCCAGACAATCGTCACAGCCATAGATGTGATTGCCCAGCTTGCCGCGCAGCTCATGATCCACCGGGCCTTTATGTTCAATCGTCAGATAGGAAATGCAACGCCGCGCATCGACCTGAAATGGGGCCGGAAAGGCATCGGTTGGGCAGGCGTCCAGACAGGCACGACAGTTGCCACAGTTTTCAACCCCCGGCGCATCCACCGGCAACTCAAGCGTGGTGAAAATCGCCCCCAGAAAAAACCAATTGCCCAGATCACGGCTGAGCAGGTTGGAGTGTTTGCCCTGCCATCCAAGCCCCGCCGCCGCCGCCAGTGGTTTTTCCATCACGGGCGCGGTGTCGACAAAGACCTTAATCTCACAGCCATAGGTTTCGACCATCCAACGCCCCACGCGTTTCAGCCGTTTTTTCACGATGTCATGGTAATCGCGGTTCTGCGCATAGACGGAAATCGCGCCCTTCTCAGGCTGCTTGAGCACATCCAGCGGGTTGTGCGCGGGGGTGTAGGGCTCGGCGAGCATGATGACGGATTTTGCCTCGGGCCAAAGGGCGGCGGCACTTCCGCGCCAAGCCATCCGTTCTTCCATCCAGGCCATATCGCCATGGCGCCCCTCGGCGACATATTGCGCCAAACGCGCGGCGGTGTCGGGGGTGGCGTCAGGGCGACAGGCGCCAAACGCGGCAAACCCTTCGGCCCGCGACTTTTCTTCGATTGCGGCTTTGATGGTCTGCGTGTCCGCGCCTAAGGTCAAAAGTCCAGATCCGCGTAATGCGCGGGCGGCGGAAAACCGGGCACATTATCCGCCAGAAGCGACCGAAACGCCGGGCGGGATTTGATCTTGGAATACCATTCCCGCACATTCTCATTCCGGTTCCAATCCACGTCGGAAATGTAATCCAAGGAGGACAAATGCGCAGCGGCGGCAAAATCCGCCAAGGTCATCGCATTGCCCGCCAACCAACGGCGCTGATCCAACAGCCAGCCCATGTAATCGAGGTGGTATTTCACCGCTTTGGCCCCGGCCTTGATGGCGCGGCTTTCGGGGTAGCCCGCCCCCATAACCTTTTTGTTCACCCGCTCGTAAAGCAGATTTGCGGTGACTTCATTGTGGAATTTATCATCAAACCAGCTGATCAACCGACGCACCTCGTAGCGGCCTTCAGGGTCGCTCGGCATCAAAACAGGGGTCGGGTGCATTTCCTCAATGTATTCACAGATCGCCGCACTTTCGGTCAGCATCTTGCCGTCCATTTTCAGCACTGGCACTTTGCCCGCCGGATTGCGACGCAGGAAATCGGTGGATTTCTCCCAATAGCGTTCTTCAACCAGCTCAACCTCAAGTTTTTTCTCGGCCAGGGACAGGCGCACCTTGCGGCAAAAAGGAGATAGCGGAACGTGGAACAATCGGATCATGGTCATTCAGTATTTTGGGGGCTTCCCCCCCGTATTGCCTGCTTTGGCGCGGGGGATCAATCCTCGAAACACGCCGAACGCCCATCTCGGCGGATCGTGGCGGCCCCGTCCAGGATGGATGCCGCCCGTTTTCTAAGCGCGGTTGACGGTTTCGCGGCGGAGCGTTCCTTGGGGTTGGGCAAAACCGCTGCCAATCGGGCCGCCTGTGTGGGGGTCAGTTTTTCCGGGGCAACACCAAAGTAATGCTGGCTGGCGGCCTCAACCCCAAACACCCCTTTGTCAAATTCAATGACGTTCAAATAGACCTCAAGGATGCGCCGCTTGGACCAGACCAGTTCAACGGCGGGGGTCAGCACCGCCTCTAGCGCTTTGCGCGGCCAGGACCGACCCTGCCACAGATAGGTGTTTTTCACGGTCTGCTGGCTGATGGTTGACGCCCCGCGATTGGCACCGTGGTCAATGGCCAGCCGGATCGCGCGCATGTCAAAACCCCAATGCTGACAGAAATTCGCATCCTCAGCCGCCACCACGGACCGCACCATAACAGGAGCAATTTCATCATAGGCAACCCATTGATGATCGACCCAGCCAAGGCGCATTTTTTCCGCTATGATATAGGGTGTGGTCGGCGGATTGATCACCGCATAGCCCGCAACCCCAATAGCAAACACCGCCACCAGCGCCAGCACGAAACGGCGCAGCCATTTGCGCAGCCAAAGCACTGGGTGAAACCCTGTGTTCGCTTTGGCCGATTTGGCCGGTTTGCCTTTTTTGGCTGGTGTTTTTTTTGCTCGTTTTGCCACGTATCTTTCAGACCATGTTGCAGCATATGCGGTCAAGGCCGCGCTGGGGTTTTTGCGCGCCTGTGGTGCGAATGCAAAAACGCCCACCAAGATGGCGGGCGTTTTTAGATGACATGTGGCAGGGATTATTCCGCTGGAATCGCCTCTGCCTCAATCCCCAGTGGGGCGGGCAGTTTGTCCAGCATTTCCTTGGGGCAAACCTGAAGGAAATTGCCTTTTTCGCTGTCCCAATGGCGCAGGATTTCGGCGGCTTTGGCGGACCCGGTTTCCGCGGCGTGGCGTTCGACCAGTGTTTTCAACTGGCTCTCCCAATGGTCCACGGCGACAGGGCAGGTCACCAGCCCCTCCATGTTCATCAGGTCCGTTGCGGTCCCCTCTGGGTCATAGAGATACGCCATGCCGCCGGTCATGCCCGCGCCAAAGTTCGACCCGATGGAGCCCAAGATCACCGCGACACCGCCGGTCATATATTCGCACCCGCAGGCGCCACAGCCCTCGATCACCACCTTGGCACCTGAGTTGCGCACCGCAAAGCGTTCGCCCGCGCGGCCCGCCGCAAACAGATAGCCATCGGTGGCCCCGTAAAGCACGGTGTTGCCGATGATTGTATTGTTCGAGGCCACCAACGGGCTGGACATGGGGGGGCGCACCACAATGGTCGCACCCGACAGGCCCTTGCCGACGTAATCGTTGGCGTCACCCGACACTTCGATCTTCAGCCCCGGTGCTGCAAAAGCGCCCAGCGCCTGGCCTGCCGACCCTGTCAGCTTGACCGTCAGATGGTCGGGCTGCAGGTTGTTGCGCATGCCGAATTTACGCACGATATGGCTTGAGGTGCGGGTGCCGACGGTCCGGTGGGTGTTTTGCACCGCATAAGACAGCTGCATCTTTTCACCGTCTTCCAGGAACCGCGCGGCGTCGCGCACGATCTCAGCATCCAGCGTGTCCGGCACCGCATTGCGCGGCTTATTGCGGTCGTACGTGATGCGATCTGCGCCATCAACGGTGATCAACAGCGGGTTCAGATCGAGGTCGTCAAGGTGGGCAGAGCCACGCGACACCTGGCTGAGAAGATCCGCACGGCCAATCACCTCGTCCAAGCTGCGCGCGCCGATACGGGCCAGAATTTCACGCACTTCTTGCGCATAAAATGTGATCAGATTGACCACTTTATCCGCTGAGCCTGAGAATTTCGCGCGCAGGTCTTCGTCTTGTGTACAGACCCCCACTGGGCAGGTGTTCGACTGGCACTGACGCACCATGATACAGCCCATCGCAATCAGGGCCGCGGTGCCGATGCCGTATTCCTCAGCCCCAAGCATCGCCGCCATCACGATATCCCGACCGGTGCGCAAACCACCATCGGTGCGCAGCGTGACGCGTTCGCGCAGGTTGTTCATCGACAGCACCTGATGCGCCTCGGTCAGACCCATTTCCCATGGCAGGCCCGCATATTTGATCGAGGTCGCAGGGGATGCGCCCGTACCGCCATTGTGGCCTGAAATCAGGATGATATCGGCCTTGGCCTTGGCCACACCGGCGGCAATGGTGCCCACACCCGAGGAGGCCACCAATTTCACCGTCACCTTACAGCGCGGGTTGATCTGTTTGAGATCATAGATCAGCTGGGCCAAATCCTCGATCGAGTAAATATCGTGGTGCGGCGGCGGCGAAATCAGGGTCACGCCCTTGGTCGAATGGCGCAGACGGGCGATGAGGTCAGTGACCTTCATACCGGGCAGCTGGCCACCCTCGCCGGGCTTGGCACCTTGGGCAACCTTGATCTCAAGCTCTTCACATTGGTTCAGGTACTCCGCCGTGACCCCAAAGCGGCCAGAGGCGACCTGTTTGATCTTGGCCGACGGGTTGTCGCCATTGGGTTCCGGGTGGAAATGCGCGGGATCTTCGCCGCCTTCGCCACTGTCGGATTTCGCGCCAATGCGGTTCATCGCGACGTTCAGCGTTTTATGCGCCTCGGGCGACAGCGCGCCCAGCGACATACCCGGTGTCACGAACCGTTTGCGGATCGCGGTGATGCTTTCCACCTCTTCGATCGGCACGGGTTTGCCCATCGGTTTGATGTCTAAGAGGTCCCGCAAATGGATCGGTGGGTTGGCGCGAAGCCGCGCGGAATACTGTTGGAATGTCGCATAAGATGCCTTGTCACAGGCCGATTGCAACAGGTGCATCGTCTGTGCTTCCCACGCGTGTTTCTCACCCGAGCGGCGCGATTTATAGAACCCCCCAACCGGCAGAACCATGTTGCCCGCGCCGAAACCAGCGGCATGCACCTCTTCCAGTTTCTTCTGAATGCCGCCGATACCAATGCCGGAAATCCGCGAGGTCATACCGGGGAAATATTCCGCCACCATGGCGCGCGACAGGCCCACCGCCTCAAAGTTCAGGCCACCCCGATAGCTTGAAATCACCGAGATGCCCATCTTGGCCATGATCTTCAAAAGACCTTGGTCGATGGCTTCGCGATACCGGCGCGTGGCTTCGGTCAGCGAGCAATCCAAGAGGTTGCGATCAATGCGGTCGGCCAGAGAATCCTCAGCCAGATAGGCGTTCACCGTGGTTGCCCCACAGCCGACCAGAACCGCAAAGTAATGCGGGTCAAGACATTCGGCAGAGCGCACATTCAGCGATGTAAAGGTACGAAGCCCCTTGCGCACCAACCACGAATGCACGGCGGATGTGGCCAAAATCATCGGCATCGCAATACGGTCGGCGCCCTGTGCCTGATCGGTCAGAACCAGATGGCCCGCGCCGGATTGCACCGCTTCTTCGGCTTTTTGGCGGATGTCATTCAGCGCGGTCTGCAGCGCCCCATCACCGCCACCAGCCGGGAAGGTACAGTCAATCTCGACCATCGGCGCGTTGAACGCCTTGATCATCTGATCAAACTGTTCATTGCCGACAAAGGGGCTTTCCAACACGATAATCTCGGTCTGGCCGCCATTCTCATCCAGCACGTTTTTCAGGTTACCGAACCGCGTGTTCAACGACATCACGCGAAACTCGCGCAGGCTGTCGATGGGTGGGTTTGTCACCTGGCTGAAGTTCTGGCGGAAGAAATGCGACAGCGGGCGGTATTTGGTCGACAAAACCGCCGACGGGGTGTCATCGCCCATCGAGGCCAACGCCTCTTTGCCGTCCTCAGCCATAGGGGCGAGGATCTGTTCCAGCTCTTCGAGCGTATAACCCGCCGCCACCTGACGGCGGCGCAGATCATCGCCGGAATACAGCGCCTTTTCTTCGATCCCGGTCAGGCTGTCCTCAAGATTATGGATCTTGCCAACCCAGTCCCCGAACGGTTGTGATGCCGCAAGTTTGTCTTTGATTTCAGTGTCATGGTAGAGCTTTCCCTCGGCCATATCGACGGCAATCAACTGCCCCGGGCCAAGCGCGCCTTTTTCCACCACAGATGCTTCATCAATCGGCACCATGCCCGCCTCGGACCCGGCGATCAGCAAGCCGTCGCCGGTCACAACGTAACGCATTGGGCGCAGACCATTGCGGTCCAGACCGGCACAGACCCAGCGTCCATCGGTCATCGCCAGGGCGGCAGGGCCATCCCAGGGTTCCATCACCGAGTTGCAATAGGAATACATGTCTTTCCACGCGTCCGGCAGTTCGATCGCTTGCTTTGACCAGCTTTCCGGCACCAGCATGGTTTTGGCCATCGGTGCCGAACGGCCCGCGCGCACCAGCACTTCGAACACCGCATCAAGGGCTGCGGAATCGGATGACCCAGCGGCCACAATCGGTTTGATGTCTTCGGCCAGATCGCCAAACGCCCCCGACGCCATGCGGATCTCATGGCTTTTCATCCAGTTCAGGTTGCCCTTCAGCGTGTTGATCTCGCCGTTATGCGCGAGCATGCGGAACGGTTGGGCCAGCCACCATTGAGGGAAGGTGTTGGTCGAATACCGCTGGTGATAAATCGCAAAGGAGGATTTGAACCGCTCGTCCATCAGGTCGGGGTAGAAGACCGCCACCTGTTCGGCCAGCATCATGCCTTTGTAAATGATCGACCGGCAGGACAGCGACGCAAGGTAAAGCCCGGCGATATGGGCCGCGGCGGCGGCTTTTTCAATCCGGCGGCGGATCACGTAAAGCTCGCGCTCAAAGGTTTCTTCGTCCACGCCCTTCGCGTTTGAGATCATGATCTGTTCGATCTCAGGGCGGGTCGCGTTGGCCTTTTCACCCAGACAGGTCACATCCACCGGCACGTGACGCCAGCCGTAAATGTAATACCCCATCTTGAGGATTTCGGTTTCCACGATGGTCCGGCATTTTTCCTGCGCGCCAAAATCCGTGCGCGGCAGGAACACTTGGCCCACCGCAATCAACTGATCTTCGCGTGGCACATGGCCGGTGCGCTTCACCTGATCATAGAAAAACGGCACAGGGATTTGTACGTGAATGCCCGCCCCATCGCCGGTTTTACCGTCGGCATCCACAGCACCCCGGTGCCAGATTGCCTTGAGCGCATTAATGCCCGCCTCAACCACTTTGCGCGAGGCTTTGCCATCGGTGGCCACCACAAGGCCAACCCCACAAGAGCTGTGCTCTTCTTCTTCGCTGTAAAGCCCGTTTTCGGCCATATAGGCGCGCTTGGCTTCTTCTTGGGCAACCCATTCTGCGTCAAATTTTGTCATATCTCTGTCTCCTCTCAGGGCGTGGGCGCGGCCATTTGGCGGCCCGGCTTGCCTGGAACATTGTGATTATTCGGCGGCCACTGCGGCACGTTCAGACAAGGTGGCCAGAATATTGGCCCCTGCTTCGCGACCGTCCCGGATGGCCCAGACCACCAAGGACGCGCCGCGCACGATGTCACCCACGGCCCAGACGCCATCCAGATCGGTCTTATGGGTTTCAAACGCCGCCTTCACGGTGCCCCAGCGGGTCACGGGCAGGTCGGGTTCATTCCACAGGGTCGGCAAGGGCTCTGGTTCAAAGCCCAGCGCCTTGATCACCAGATCAGCCTCTTCCACATAATCCGCGCCTTCGATCACTTCGGGGCTGCGACGACCAGAAGCGTCTGGCGCGCCGAGGCGGTTTTTCTGTACCATCACGCCGGTGACAGGATCCCCCGCAAAGCCCTTAGGCGCGGCCAGCCAGACGAATTCCACGCCTTCTTCTTCGGCATTTTGCGTCTCACGCTGTGACCCCGGCATATTGGCGCGGTCACGGCGATAGAGACATTTCACCGAGGTGGCACCCTGGCGAATGGCGGTGCGCACACAATCCATCGCGGTGTCGCCGCCACCGATGACAACAACCTTTTTACCTTTGGCGTTCAGCTCGCCGCTTTCAAATTCGGCAACCGTGTCGCCAAAATCAGTGCGGTTTGAACAGGTCAGATAGTCAAGAGCGTTCACGATGCCTGAGGCGCCAGAACCCGGCCCTTGCAGGTCACGCGTCTTGTAAACACCGGTGGCAATCAGCACCGCGTCGTTATCTTTGCGGATGTCTGCGAAAGTGACGTCTTCGCCCACATTGCAATTCAGTTTGAAGGTGACGCCTGCACGCTCCAACAATGCAACCCGGCGCATCACCACGTCTTTTTCCAGCTTAAAGCCGGGGATGCCATAAGTCAGAAGCCCGCCCGCACGGTCGTGGCGGTCATAGATGGTCACGGACACACCCGCGCGCACCAAAACGTCAGCGGCGGCCATGCCACCGGGACCTGCGCCGATGATCGCAACCTTTTCGCCGGTCGCTTTGCCGGGCGTGATTTCTTCGACCCAGCCATTTTCCCACGCGGTGTCGGTGATGTATTTTTCAACCGCGCCGATGGTGACGGTGCCATGACCGGATTGTTCGATCACGCAATTGCCTTCGCACAGGCGATCCTGCGGGCAGATGCGGCCGCAGATTTCCGGGAAGGTGTTGGTGGCTTGCGACAGCTCATAGGCCTCTTTCATCCGCCCGGTTGCGGTCATGCGCAGCCAGTCGGGGATGTTGTTGTGCAACGGGCAATGAGATTGGCAGTACGGCACGCCACATTGAGAGCAGCGGCTTGCTTGCTCTTCGGCCTTGGCGGCGGCAAACTCTGCATAGATCTCATGAAAGTCTTCTTTGCGTGTTTCCGCCGACCGCTTTTGCGGCATATCGCGGTCTACGTTCACAAATTTCAACATCGGCTGCTTTGCCATAACCTTGCTCTCCGTCACATCGCGCGTTTATCTTGAAACGCATAGCTGGGAATGCCCTTGTAAAAAAGGTTGGGGGAAATGAAAAGTCAGCAATACTGACCTAATGTGGGGTTTTTTTGAGTTTTCGGGGTGTTGGAGTTAAATTTATCCATTTTTTATGTCAATAATTATGACCTATATTCCCTCTTCCCTTTCGAACGCGTTCCAGTAGCTTGCCCACAACCGCAGTTTTCAAGGGGTTACCCATGTCCCTCGCCCATCTTTTCCTTGTCGCCATTATTCAGGGAATCACCGAATTTTTGCCCGTCTCCTCGTCAGGACACCTCGTTTTGGTGCCAATCCTGACCGGTTATCCCGACCAAGGTCAGGTGATTGATGTGGCCGTGCATATGGGCACTTTGCTGGCCGTGGTGATCTTTTTCTGGTCGGATGTGAAGATGGGGCTGATGGGCATTCCGCGCATGTTGACCGGGCGGATTGATACGCCGGGGGCCAAGCTGGCGTTTCTGTTGATGGTCGCGACGATCCCAGCGGTGCTCTTTGGCATACTGCTGAAACTGACCGGGCTGGATGACGCGATGCGGTCTGTCAAAGTGATCGGCTGGACCATGCTGGTGTTTGGCGTTGTGCTTTATGTGGTGGATCAACGTGGCGCACAGGTGAAATCCGCGAGCGACTGGAGCCTGCGCGACGCCGTGATCATGGGGCTTTGGCAAGCCGTGGCGCTGATCCCCGGATCATCGCGTTCCGGCATGACCATCTCTGGCGCGCGGGCCTTGGGCTATGAACGCTCTGACGGGGCCAAAATTGCCATGCTGATGTCGATCCCGGTGATCTTTGCCTCTGGCGTATTGCTGGGCAGCGAAGTGGTCGCGACGGCCAACGCACAAGCGGCACGCGACGGGGCCATTGCGGCGGGGTTTTCTTTTGTCTCAGCCTTGCTCGCGCTCAGCCTGATGATGCGCCTTTTACGATCGGTCAGCTTTACCCCATACGTGATTTACCGCGTGGTGTTGGGGCTGGCTCTGTTGGGCGTTGCGTATAGCTGAACGAAAATGGGCGCAGCCATCGGCCACGCCCATTCTCAAATCTATCTGCCGAAATCAGCTTTTCAGGTTTTTGGCTGAGGCTGTGATGGCTGCGTATTCGCCACCCGTGCGAAAGCGCCACAGGTAATCGGGCAGGATTGCATCCATGGCGATCGGCTGAACGCCCAGATCGGCAAAGCCCTTGGCGCCCTCATGCACAACCGTATCCGCGCGCAGGCTGCGCACCTGGTCGCGGCTGAGAAGCGCCGGCACCAAACCACCGGAAACCTTTTGGATCATGTCAAAGAAGAAGGCGTTGATACGGGCGATGCCAAACGGGATATTGATCACACCGCGACGACGCTGAACATGTTTCAACATGCGCGCTATCAGATCGCGGAAGCTTTCCACATCTGGCCCGCCAAGTTCATAGATGCCAGCCTCAGCCATGCCCAACACGCCCTTTTCGGCGGCGGCGGCCACATCATCCACATAGACCGGCTGGAACATTGTATTTGCACCAACAAGCGGGATCACCGGGCTCATGCCTGTCATCCGGGCAAAGCGGTTAAAGAACTGATCTTCCTGACCAAAAATAATCGAGGGGCGCAGGATAATGGCACCGGGGAAGGCGGCCTGAACGGCGGCGTCACCGCGCGCTTTGCTGCGGCCATACATGCTGGGCGCATCTTCAGCGGCGGCGAGCGAGGACACATGCACCAACCGGCCCACGCCTTCTTCTGCTGCAATCTTGGCGATCCGTTCGGCGGCCACGGCGTGCACCTGGTTAAAGGTATTTTTGCCAATCGCCAACAGCACACCCACGCAGTTCACAACCGCATCGGCACCTTGCATCGCCGCCCGCACCGACGCGTCATCGCGAATGTTGCACAAGATTGGTTCGACCTGACCCACCGCACCATAAGGCTTTACATAAAGCGCCTCATTGGGGCGACGCACGGCGACCCGCACCCGCCAGCCTTGCTTGGCCATACGACGCGCCACATAACGCCCCACAAAACCGGATCCGCCATAAATGGTCACTAGCTTGGACATCGGTGTCCTCCTTGCAAATCTCGCGCAAATGCATATCGCATATCTCGAGCAATGGAATAGCTTTCCCGGGTCGATTGAGCAAGACAGAAAGCTTTTTGCGCGAAACTCAGTTAAACCGCTTGACGCCCCCCCCGGTTCACATTACATCGCCCTTCACCAACCCGTGCCCAGATGGCGGAATTGGTAGACGCGCTAGCTTCAGGTGCTAGTGTCCGTATGGACGTGGAGGTTCGAGTCCTCTTCTGGGCACCAATAAATCAAAATTTTCACAAGTATTACAAACAATTAGCGGTGATTTTACGTTTTCAAACCACCCCTCAATCCACCTTCGTGTTTTGCTGAATTTGTAATTTCTGAACTCACGTCAGGGATATATCTCGTGAACCTCGGTTCATGACCAAAATATGATCGCCTCGAAACCGCGCAACGTGAACAACTGGAAGTCATTGCTGGCATTCCCGACTTCGTGCTGGGATCAGAGCCAATGGTTGCGGGAGAAGGATTTGTGAATGAGCTTTAACATACTCTATAATATCAAATGCTTAAGATAAGGGAAAGTGTACCAATCCTACTCTATGTGTACCACCCAGAGCGCAAAGGGGTTGCTCTTGCCGAAGAGGGCTTTGTAGTGGAGCAATCCTTCACCCGAAACCTCGTCGTTTTTCAGTAGGTAACTCCAACTTGCACTCCCTTATCGTCCAACACTATTTGCTGACAATCGTTGCGACAAGATGGTTCATGTTAGAACTATTGCCAAAATACTTGAGAACATGGTTTCGACTACCTGACTTTAGGGAGCGCGTTCCAACAGCAGCGGACCAACCTAGCCAGCCGGATTGGCCCGTTAATAAGATGCTTGCTCGAAGCTCTGTCAGTCCAAATCGTCTATCTTGAATTTCCAAAATCCGCGCCTTTGAAACCACAGTCGCTGAATTATGGTTGTATAGCAGATCAATGATCGCACTTGCGTTTGGTGTGCTCATCAAGTGATCTTCCAAAATCGCCGCGTACCAAAAGAGCTGGAATTCAAGCAACCTTGGCGTTGACTTTAAAACATCTCGGATAATCGTTCCAATGTGATCCTTGTCTTCAATATGTGCGCAGAAACTATGTACATTTTTGCTTAGGTTTGGGAAGTTTCTTATAATCTCAGGCAACCGTTTTTCGACTTTTTCAGCATGGTCCCTCATGATGGTTAGCACTAACTCCGCATCTTCTTCCTCAAGGTCAGGGCGTGCCAAAATCGAAGCTATGTAGCTAAGCTCATCATCACTGAGCGGCTCCTTAATCAAGATGCTTTCACTATCTTCTTCGTCATCATCATAGTCACTTGAAATAATGATCCTTCGTCGCTGAAGAAGGGTCTCCCGAATTTTGTCGATTTCCTTGTCCAACTTCACATGTTGCGATGACGCCCTATTGGTCTTCTTTGGGTTCACGGATAGCCCCTTGTCTCCTAAGAGGGTTTGTATCAAAATGAAGTCATCAGTCACAATCTGTTCGTCATTTGAGAATAGGTAGATATCATCCATAAAGCGGATAACTTTCTCAGATTTCAAACCATGATAATCTTCGACAAATCTTAGAAAGTCGTTCCCAATCATCTTCGCTGGGTACAAACCTTGTGGTAAGCAATCGACTGAACGCCCCGAATTTATCTCTCTAAGCATTTGGCCAAGGCCGCTAACGTCCTCGTTCGACACCCCAGAGAGCTCCCTAAACCAGTTCACTAGATCATGGTGATAGACCCCGTTAAAGTAAGACGCCACATCGAGGCTCACAAAGAATTTATATTTCTGGGAGT
>ATLU01000166.1_pt1 | contig 19453 bp, 18 predicted proteins | sample 178751 | NCBI WGS metagenome assembly ATLU01 (sample SAMN02211837, study PRJNA209200) | bioreactor metagenome | isolation source: day 23 sample from continuous culture bioreactor inoculated with sediment... | place: Germany: Wadden Sea | collected 2011
AAGCTTGACCTCTGATGGTCCACACGTGTCGGCGTCGGTCGAAGCCAAACCTGCGCTTTCAGTGGCGACGCCTGCACCCGCAGCGCATTCAACGATCAACACAGCAGTCGCGGTCAATCAGGACCCCGTGCATGACGATGATGGTTGGGACGAGTTTTGACTGATTCAATACCTGATCTGGACCGGGAGGTGCGCGTTTTGATCGTCGACGATTCAGTTACGATGCGGCGTCTCATCCGCAATGGCTTGGCCTCGTACAAGGGGATAAAGGTGGTGGCAGAAGCCGGGACCGCCTCCGAAGCAAGGGATGTGATCAAACGGACTGCTATCGACGTCGTGACGCTCGATGTGGAAATGCCCGGCATGAGCGGATCGGAGTTTCTGGAACGGGTCATGCGTTTGCGCCCCATGCCAATTGTGATGCTGTCATCGCTCACCCAGGAAGGGAGCGACATTGCTTTGCGCGCTCTTTCGCTTGGCGCGGTCGAATGTGTGGAAAAACCGCGTTTTGGAGAAGCACGCGCCACCATTGATCGCCTGGCCGAGTTGGTTTGCGCCGTAGGTAGGAAACCGCTTGTGCCGAACAGGTCGTCAGGATGTGCGGCAACCGTTGCCAAAACAGCGTCCAAGCCAGGGAAGGATGGTAAGATCGTCTTGATCGGCTCTTCGACAGGTGGTGTGGAAGCGCTCGAACGGGTTTTCTCCGAGTTTCCCGAGAATTGTCCCCCGACGTTGGTCACCCAACATATGCCGCCACAATTTCTGGCGAGTTTCGCAGCTCGCTTGAACTCTTCCATTGCTCCTGATGTGCGCCTGGCAACGGATGGCCAGCCCCTTCGTGAAGGTCGTATCCTGATCGCGCCGGGTGGAGACTATCACCTTGGTCTTGCCATTGAAAACGGCGCTCGTGCCCGTCTTGTGAAAGGCCCGGAACAGAATGGACACCGGCCGTCAGTGGGCGTCCTTTTTGAAAGCGCCGTTCCCGTTGCGCCCCGGATCATTGCCGTGATGCTGACAGGTATGGGGCGCGATGGAGCGGAGGCCATGCTGAAATTGCGCGCATCGGGCGCACAATGCTTCGCGCAGGATGAAGCCACAAGCGTCGTCTTCGGAATGCCACGGGCGGCTCATGAACTTGGTGCGGTGGATTGCCTTCTCGCAATTGACGACATTGCAGCAGGCGTTCTGGATCGCGCCATGACCGACAGGGACAGTTCCTTGGCGAGGGCCAACCAATGACCGTCGCTCAGAAACGTGCCGGTCGGACCGTCATTTCCCAAGGGGAATTCGCGATCGATGGCGGGGACGATGCCATTATCGCCACCCTTCTCGGTTCTTGCGTGTCTGCGTGCCTTTGGGATCCCGTAAGATGCATCGGCGGAATGAACCATGTCCTGTTTTCCGACAATACGTCAGGTTCCGCAGATGCATTCGGACACGGCGTGAACGCGATGGAGCTCCTCATAAATGGATTGCAGCGGCTAGGTGCCAACAAAAGCGGCCTCCGTGCCAAGTTGTTTGGGGGTGCAAAAATGATCGGCGGGTTGTCGGACGCGGGTGAACGGAATGCTCATTTCGTAAGCCAATTCCTTGAGAGTGAAGGAATTCCGCAGGTTGGGGGTGACCTTGGTGGATTTCGCGCACGTCGGCTTGAGTTTTGGCCAGGGACCGGGCGGGCACGCCTTAAGTTCGTGGATCAAGATGTCCCTGTCGCGATCGGCAAGGTGCGCGCGGATAATGATGTGGAGTTGTTCTAATTCTCTTGGTTGCAAGTTCGAAGTCGGGACACAGGTAGGCGAAACTCTTCATCCTGCACTATAGCCAGGCATACCCTGCTGGTTGGTTCAAGGCTTTTGGACCCGGATTTCGGTGGCGACCTTCGCGTGGTCGGCGAGGATGTGAGAGTGCTCGACATGGTCGCGGCACAGATGAAGGTGATCCAAGTCGCGCGGGTGAAGACGTCTTTCCGCCGTTGCGAGAAGATGGTTCAGTCGACCGCCCCGAGCGGCCCTATCCCTGGAAGCATGGACAGGCCGGGTCTGCTGGCTCATGTTCTGGTCTCGAAGTTCGACGACCATGTGCCGCTCTTTCGCCTCAACGAGAAATACGGCCGGATGGGCGCGGACGTGCCTGACAGCACGCTGCCGGATTGTTGCGGTCGGGCCATGAAGGTGCTCGAGCCGATCACCGAATAGACCAAGGCCGAGGTCATGGCCGCGCCGATCCTGCACGCCGACGACACACCGATCCGCGTTCTGGACCGGTCCCGTCGGGACCGCGGCTTCGGGAACGGGGGCAAACAAGGCCCGGTCTGGGCCTGTATCTCGGACCAGAGGCCCTGGGCCGGCACTGCGCCGCTTGGCGTGGAGTATCGCTTCTCACCGGATCGGAGAGGGGAGCATCCCCGGCAATACCTGCAAAGCAGTAGCGGCATCCTTCAGGCGGTCGTCTGCCCGGGTTTCGGCGATCTTTATGAACCGCGCGCGAACCGCAGCCGCGAGTTCAGTGAGGCCGCCTGCTGGCCACATCTTCGGTGCGACTTCAGCGATGCCTGGGAAACCGCAGCGTCCGAGATCGCAGGGGAGGCGCTCGATAGGATCGGGGGACCCAGTGATATTGAACGGCAAATTTCTGGTCAGCCGTCCGAGCTTCGACAAGCCGCGCGACAACAGCACTCCTGCCCCCAGGCCGATGCCGTCAGGAGGTGTGACCTGCCACTGAACTTTCATCCGTTTGGAATCGGAGCCCGTTGGGTTGTGGTCCGAGGCCCAACTGACGGCCTTGCCGGCAAAAGCGATCTCGCTAGAGCGTTCCGCTATGGGCTTTTCCGCTGGTTTTCCTTCGAGCTTGACCTTGAAGTCGGACGGATCGGCATCGACAACAATCCCGCCGAACACGCGATGCGCCCGATTGGCATCGGACGAAAAAACTGGCTATTCGCCGGGTCAGACGAGGGTATCAATCGGGCGGTTGCGCTCGAGGCTGTCTCCAAAACGAAGCTGGATCCGCTCATATGCCGAACCATGTGGAGCTCTGTTCCCGTGTTTCCTTGACGGAACGTCTCGTTTCGGCCTTGGGAATTTGAACCGCAACCAGCCTGCCGGTTCGTTTTCAGCCTGCACAGCCGACCGCAAAAAACCCGTTACCTTTGTCCCCAGATGTTTGCGCTGGCGGTTTGGGTTGCTTCACTCATCATCCGTCAGTGTAGGCGAGGCTGCGGTTTGAAACTGCCGCGGATTCCCTGTCCCATCCGACGCAAAGTCAAAACAAGGTCAAGTCATCGCTGCTTTCATCGGCCCTGTAAGATGAAAACTCGGGGAACATGCGATCCCGCAGAGAAGTCAGATGGATAGCAGCCAATACTCCCGCTGAAGACACGGGATGGTCCGCCGTTTGATCTGACACGGATTTCGACAGGCGCGAAAGATCTCGCAGCGTCTGGTGTAGACGGTCGAGGTTTTGCAGCATTTGGTATTCAGAGGTCAGATCAGGATGATGAAGTTTTTCAAGAAGCTTTGATGTCAATATTTGCAGGTCATGGCAGTCGTCTGCGGCACGTCGCATTTCATTTGCCAGTTGCCTGTGGATTCTGAACAACGACAATTGACCGTTCTCGGGCATGCCGGTCTGCTCGCCATCGCCCTCCGTCACAGTCGGCCAACAATAGCTTCGATTGCTTTACGCAGATCATCGGGTTGAAAGGGTTTAGGTAGGAAATTGTTCATGCCGAGTTTCTTGCCCGTCTCAATTATTGGTTTTTCGACCTTGCCCGTGATCAGCAAAAAGCCGACTTTCCGCGTCTGAGGCGCGTTTCGCAAGGCATGTAGTAGTTGCAAGCCATTCATTCCCGGCATGTTCATGTCGGAAATAACCAAGTGGACTGGCCAGCTGGCGATTTTCGAGAGTGCTGTCTGACCATCAGCAGCGCTCTCAACTTGTCTGACACCAAACCCGTCCAGGGCTTGGGTGATGAGGCCGCGACTGGTTGACATGTCGTCAACCACGATAACCCGGAGTTGATCACGGAGAGACATTAGCCCACCTTTCGTTGGTTTGGCGTAGATCGCGTCGTGCGGCGATAGGCAGTGATACCGACTTTCTCGAAAAGCCGGTCCGACGCGTCGTCCAATCGTTCGCTGTGCCCCAAGAACAAGTAGCTTTCGGCCTTCATGACCGAAGCAAACCGTTGCCAAAGCGAGCTCTGAGTTTCCTTGTCGAAATATATGACGACATTCCGACAAAAAATTGCGTCGAATTCCGTCTGAATTGGCCAGGTATCAAGTAAATTCAAGCAGTTGAAGGAAACCATATCGCGAATTGATCTCTGGATTTGCCAATCACCGGCCTGTGTTCGGGAAAAAAACGCCTCTCGTTTCGAGACGGGGAGACCCGTGAGCATGTGGTCCGGGAAAACCCCTTCCCGAGCGGTGGCGATAACGACGGGGTCAATATCGGTGGCGAGGATCCGAACATTGGGTGACCCCAATCCATATTCTGCCAGGCACATGGCGATTGAATAAGGCTCTTGCCCGTTTGAACATCCCGCCGACCAAACCCGTGCGACACTGGTCGTCCCACTGATCTTGGCCAGTTTGGGAATGACGTCGGAGGTGAAAAGGTCGAAGTGGTGGCTTTCCCGAAAGAACTGGGAGACGTTTGTTGTCAGGGCCGAGATGAGAAACCCCAACTCGCTTGATGCATTGTCTCCCTCGATCAGGTCACAGTAGGCTTCGAAGCTGGGAAGCCGTAATGCGCGCAGTCTCCGAGACAGTCTCGTCTTGACCATTGCGGTTTTGCTATCCGCTATGGACAGGCCGGCCTCCCGCCGGGCTATTCGGGCGATGCGGGAAAACGCCGCCATCGTCAGGTCGGAGCTCGCCAAGACCCCCGTCCCACCCTGGGGATGTGGTTTGTCCTGTGGAAAAACGGTCACGCGGCATCCTCTCTTTGGGAAGAGAGGATGGTCGTAAGATCGAGGACCCTGATCATCCGGTTGTCCGTGATCGTCAGGGCGCTGACGAAGCTCTTTTGCCGGTCGGCCGGAAGGTCAGGCGGGGCTTGCAAGTCATCATCAGGGATCGCGAGAATATCGGAAACGGCATCGACCATAAGGCCGACGATCCGGTCTTCGATCGCCGCGACGATAATGACATTACGGTTGCCATCCTTGGTGTTCTTCAATTCCAACCGGGAAGCGAGGTCCATGATCGGGAGCACGGTTCCACGGAGGTTGATCACACCTCGCATGTACGTCGGCGCGTGCGGTAGCGTTGTGGCTTTCGTCCCGCCCCGAATCTCGCGAACCTGCATGATGTCGACGCAATAGTCCTGACCGCCGACGAGAAATGAAAGATATTCTTTCACGGCCTCGTCTTTCGATTGGTTCTGGGCTGTTTCTGGCTCCGTCATTGCGTGGCTCCATTTGTTTCCATGAGCGAAGTGGCTTCGGCACCCCTTGCAGTCTTCGAAGGTCTTGTCCGCCCGCTTGATTGCGAGATGAGGTCTACGGGATCCAGGATGAGAGCGATCTGTCCGTCGCCCAGGATCGTCGCTGCCGCTATGCCGGGCACGCGCCCGTAGCTTTCCTGGAGGCCCTTGATGACCACTTGGCGCTGGTCCTCGATCGTGTCTACGACCACGGCCGCCGCGAGACCGTCTTCTTGTCCGATCAGGAGCACGACGCCTCCGGCATAATCATCGAGGGGTTCCCGGTACCCGAGCTCGGCCCCCAGATCGATCAAGGGAACGAATGTGTCGCGAATACTTATGACGTGGGTCGACGGACCCAACGATCGTAGGTCTTCTTTTGAAACGGCGAGTGTTTCGAAAATGGTGTTGAGAGGAATGACAAGGGTTTCGCCCGCGACCCGTATCACCATGCCGTCGAGGACCGCGAGTGTCAGGGGCAGGGAAATCGAAAACTTGGTTCCTTGACCCGGCTCAGACTGAATTGAAATTCGGCCGCCGAGAGACTGGATCGCATTGCGTACCACATCCATACCAACGCCCCGTCCCGACAAGTTGGAGATCTCATCAGCGGTCGAGAAACCCGGGAGAAACAGAAGGTTGTCGATCTCGCCATCCGATAACTGGCTGTCCGGCGGGATGAGCCCTTTCTCCATGGCTTTGGCCATGACCTTGTCCCGATTAATCCCCGCTCCGTCGTCGCGGACTTCGATTACGACACGCCCTGATCGGTGCACGGCCGTGAGACGAACACAACCTTCCCGTGGTTTCCCAGCCGCCTCGCGTGCGTCGTTTTGTTCGAGGCCATGGTCCACGGCGTTGCGGATCATATGCGTCAACGGATCGGCAAGCCGTTCGATCACGGTCTTGTCGACTTCCGTGTTCTCGCCGTCCGTGCGAAGCCGGACATCCTTGCCAATCGCCGACGACGCTTCTCGCACAATGCGGGACATGCGTTGGAAGAGCGATTTGACCGGCTGCGCGCGGATCATCATGACGCTTTCCTGGATGTCGCGCGTCAGTTGCTGAAACTCTTCGAGCCCGGTGCGCACCGGTGAATTCGGGGGAATGCCCGCGGCTTCCACGCTTTGACTCAACATTGCCTGATTGATCACGATTTCGCCCACGAGATTCACCAGTCGGTCAATCCGATCCAGGTCGACACGGACCGTCGCTTTCGGAATGGCGGCCGATGGTGCCCGGCGGTTCGGTTCTTTAGCTGGTTCAGGTTTCGAGGCAGTCACGCTCTCGTCTGGGGGCGTTTCGGACGCTCCAGGGGATTGCGTGGGAAGGAGCGGCGCATCTTCAGCCGCGGGTTGGGATGGGTCGGAGAACGCAGCAGGAGGTTCCGTTGATTGGTCCGCCGGGCCGTCCTCAAGGCTGGCGAGATCCGCGAGGTCAGGGAGGGTGGGAAGGTCCTGGTTTGCGCCCGCTGCTGTCTGCCGGATTTCAAGCTGGCACAAGTCTTCGACAAACTCGAAAGCTTCGCGGATAGAAGCTTCATTTTCGTTCGAGATGAACCGCAGGTCCCAACGCAGGTGCCCATGCTCAGGGTCCAGGTCATCGAGCTCGGGAACGTCACTGTCATCACAAGTGACGGTGAGGTCGCCGAGGTCTCGGAGTGCCCGAAACAGAAACTGCGGTTCGTTGCCGTTGACGTATAGCATCGGTTTCGGTGCGAAGGCGATGTCCCACACTGGTTCGGCGCTGGTGGCAGAATCTTCGTCGTCGATGAGGTCCAATGACAGCGTCGTGACCTCGAAATCTACGGTTTCCTCGGCCTCGCTTTCATCCGGATTGCCGACGATCTTTTCAAGTTCCGCGACGGTTGGCGCAATCGTCTCAGGATCGTGCGGGATGCCCTCTCGGCTGTCGCGGACCAAGTCAGCGAGCACGTCGCTGCACACGAAGAATAGCTTGAGGATCTCGGGTGTGACGGCCAGCTCGTGCGCGCGCACGAGATCAAGCGCGGTTTCCAGTTTGTGGGCAAATCCAACGAGGTCGTCCAGGCCGAACGCGCCCGCGCCGCCCTTGATCGAATGCACCGCGCGGAAGACGATGTTGACAGTTTCGTCGTCATTCGCGCCGTCGTAAATTGCCTGGAGACCGTCTTGAAGCGACTCGAGAAGCTCTTCGCATTCTACGAAAAACGATGCTTTGATTTCGGCCATCGGGTCGGACATGGGCTTATCCTGCTACCATACGGAGGGCTTTGACGAGTTTCGCCGGGTCGAAGGGTTTGACGATCCAGCCGGTGGCGCCAGCCGCCCGCGCGCGCGACTTCATGTCAGCGGCGCTTTCCGTGGTCAGTACAAGGATCGGGATCGAGCGGAATTCTTCGCGCGCGCGGACCGCGTCGATGAAGCCGAACCCATCCATCCGGGGCATGTTGATGTCGGTGATGATCGCGTCGGGCGGCGCGATTTCGTCCAGCACCTCCAACCCGTGCAGACCATCTTCGGCGACTGTCGTGTCGATCCCCTCGGTGCCAAGGGCCAATGCCACCATGTCCCGCATCGTTCGGCTGTCATCTACGGCGAGGACTTTGAGGGTCATGGATGCGGCTCCCAAGCTGTCGCGCTGTCCGGCGTGAAACCAAGCAAGGCGAGCTGGTCGGCGGTCTCGGACGAGACATTCGCCAGGGTCAGGGCATGACCGGCCCTTGACCATGTTCTTGCCGCCGACCGGATAACCTGCAACGAGAGCGAGCCAAGGTGCTGCACGTCCCGCGCGTCCAGGACGAGGTCACCACCGCTGGCTGAGATGAGGTCGTCCCGCAATGGAGCCGCCGCGCGCAGATCGAGTTTAGCGGGGAGTGTGAGGGACGCGCTCATGCTTGGCGCGCCTCGTCTTGGGTCAGCTTCTTGATCATCTTGGCCCCTTGGTCCGTCGTGTTCGGACACCGGGATACGACAGGGCGCGTTAAGATAGGCTTACTTCAGAAACAAAAAAAGGCGTTCAGAGAACCGGACCGGACCAGATCAGGACAGCCGGTTCGCCAAGTGGACGGCGCCGCCGATGAGCGCTGCGTAATCGTCTTCGACGAGCCACACCGGCACGCTGGTCGCGAGATCGCCGAACCGTCCTTTGTCGTGCATGGCCTCGGCAAAATCCGGGCCTTCGATCCAGGGCGCCAAGGCGCGGGACAGACCGCCGACGAGGAACAGGCCGCCCATCGGAAGGTGGCCGAGCGAGAGATCCCCGGCCAGACCTCCCAGCAACCGCACCGCATGTTGAACCGTGGCGAGAGCCGTTTCATCACCTGACCGCGCGCCGTCGATGACCTGGTCGGATGTCCAGCGCCGGGCGTTGCCATTCCGTTCAGAGTGGAAGGCCGCGACCTGCGCAATGCCGCGCCCGGACAGCGCCTCTTCGACGGAGGGAAAGGCAAATTCGGTTTCGAGGAAGTCCGCGAGCGCCCGGTCTTCCTGCCTGCGTGTCGGGAGCATCATGTGCCCGGCTTCCGCAGGGACGACGAGGTGATCCACGGGGCCGAAATGCACGGGCGCAATATTGAAACCGGTTCCGATCCCGACCATCAGAAGGCTCGCCGCCGGCCAGGGTTTCGCGCCAGGTTTGAGGCATCGAACCGCGGTTTCGGGCAGATGGCCCATGGCATAGCCCTGCGCCTGAAGGTCATTGATGACGACGGCGTGCTCGGCTTTGGTCGCATGGGCAATGGTTTCGCGGTCGATGGTCCAATCCAGGTTGGTCATCTTTCCGATACCATCCCGGACCGGACCCGCAAGGGCAACGCAGGCGCCTTTGCAATCGGGGTTATCGTGGTCTTCAAGGTAGCTGGCAAGGACGGGGCCCAGTCCCGAATGCTCGGCGTTTCGAAAGCGCGCGATGCTTCCCTCGACCAGGCGCGTTCCGTCGGCCAAAGCGACGCGCGTATTGGTGCCACCGATGTCGGCGATCAAAGACAGGGTGTTTGGAGCGTGCGGCATGGGCGGCGACATGGCTTTCGGTGAGGTCGATCAGGCGCGGGACAGGGAGTCCCTGAAGGCGTGGTAAGATGCTTTCGGCGTGCGTTCAAGGTTGTCGAAATCCACGTGGACCAGACCGAACCGTTTGTCGTAACCGAAGGCCCACTCGTAATTGTCCAGAAGCGACCAGGCGAAATAACCCTTCACGGGCACACCTGCGGCGATGGCGTTCCGGACGGAGGAGAGGTGCGCATCGAAATAGGCGATGCGGTCCTGGTCGTCGATAGCCCCGTCGACCAGCGGGTCGGGGGCCGCCATCCCGTTTTCGGTCACGTAGAGCGGCAGATCCCCCGAGAAGTTTTCGGCCACCCGTTTGAGGAAGCTCTCAAGGCCTTGGGGATAGATCTCCCAACCCATGTACGTCTTGGGAAGCGGTCCGTCGATCTCGGTCAGTGACGGGTAGGGGCCGGGGGCCTGCGCGATGAGTTTGCGGGTGTAATAGTTGATCCCGACCCAATCCACGGGCTCCGAAATCACGTCCATGTCGTTCTGCCAACCGTTCGGCAAATGGTTACCAAGTCCCTCCAGGAGGCTCTCTGGATAGGCGCGTTTGAAGACCGGGCCAAGGAACGCTTCGTTGTAGATCGCATCGTAGCGCGCCGCTGCGGCCTGGGCCTCGGCGCTGTCGTCCGCGGGTTGGCTGTATTCGAGGTTGAACACCGCGCCGAGATTGCCCACGCCCTGCGCGCGAAGGGCCTGCGTCGCGGTGCCATGGGCCAGGAGAACATGGTGTATCGCGCGCGCGGCTGCGCGGACATCGCGGAGGCCCGGCGCATGGTGGCCAAGGAAATGGCTGAGCCAGCTGACACACCAGAATTCGTTGATCGTTGCGGTCGACCAGACCCGGTCTCCGATTCGGGCCATCAACGTTTCGGCATAGTCCGCGAACCAACTGGCAATCTCACGATTGCGCCAACCGCCAAGGTCCGACAGCGCGGCGGGAAGCTCCCAGTGATACAGTGTCAGCGCGGGTTTGATCCCGCGCTCCAGCATTCCGTCGATCAGCCGGTCGTAGTAATCCAACCCCTCGGGGTTCACTTTGCGCCCGTCGGGCATGACCCGCGCCCAGCTGGCCGAGAACCGGTAGACGTCGAAATTCCCCTTGGCGACAAGGTCGAGGTCTTCGGCCCAGCGATGATAGTGATCGCAGGCCACGTCACCGTTTTCCGCGTTCACCACGTTTCCGGGGGTGGCGGCGAACGTGTCCCAGTGGGTCGGACCCGCGCCCCCGAAGGAATGCCCTTCGATCTGGTAGGCCGAGGTGGAGACCCCGAAGAGGAAATCCTCTGCGAAGTCGGTTCGCTTGTGCTCAAGTGTCATGTGGTGGTCCTGTTCGGCGCCGGTCCGGTGGAGCGGCCCAAGATGAGATTTGCTTCCATAAGCGCGGTGCGGGGCGCCGTGTCGCCGCTCTCGATGATGTCGAGCAGCATGGTCGCAGCCTTGCGCCCCGCGTCGCGCACCGAAGACTTGGTCGCCGTGAACTGCGGCTCTTGCCCGCCCGAGGCATTGGACAGGTAGGACAGGTCGTCGTCGTGAATGATAATCGACACATCCCGCCCGACGTCCAATCCTGCTTCCCGGATCGCGCGGCGCAGCCCGATTGCCGGGATGATGGATGAGACCAGGAACGCGGTCGGCGGGTCCTGGATCGCAAGGAGCCTGCGTCCCGTCTCGTAGCCATTGAACTCTGTCATCTCGTTGGAGAAAAACAAGCTTTCGTCAGGCGTTATCCCGCGACCCTCAAGTGCTTCTTTAACACCGGCGCGACGGCGGATGGCAAAATCCATATCCTCAAGCCCGTTGATAAGCGCGATGCGGCGATGGCCGAGATCGAGGAGGAAATCGGTGGCGCGGTGAAACGCCCGCTTGTTGTCCATATCGACCCAGTTATAGGGCTCGTGCGCATCCGAGGCGCGGCCGTGCACCACGAAGGGAATGCCGACCTCGTTCAGCATATGGATGCGCCGGTCGCCCGCACGCGGCGCGTGGACGATGATTCCGTCGACCGACCCTTTGGATTTGAAGTCCTGGTAGGCCTGCTCCTGGTGCTGGTCGGGTACGATCGAAATCAGCATGTCGTAGCCGTTCTTGGCATAGACCTCGCCAGCTCCCGCGATGAAATCGGTAAACACCGGGTTCATCATCTCATGTTCGGAGGCCATGGGAATCACGTGGCCGATGGCCATGGCGCGCCCGGTTGCCAGGGACCGTGCGCGGTAATTCGGGCGGTAACCGTAGGTGTCGGCTGCGGCCTGGACCTTCTTGCGGGTGGCTTCGGACACCTCCGGAAACCCGTTCAGCGCGCGGCTGACCGTCGTGGGCGACAGGCCCAGGTGTTCGGCGAGTTCCTTGAGTGTCATGAGTTCCAAACCGGTTTGAATCATGGGCACCATAGGGAGGAGGGGCGGCTTCGTCAAAGCGTCGATGCAAAAACCTGCAATCCTACCAATACAGTGCTCTTTCAGCGTGCAGTTATGGAATCATGAATTGACTCTCCTCGGGCGATACGCAAGGTTCAGGCATCCAAAGCGGTTTGGAGCATTTAGGTCCGGCCGCGCAAAAAGGGCGATCTGTGCCGGATGGCACGCCAAAATACTTCGGGAGGTTTTCATGAATTTCAAACTCACAGCATCCGCTGCGACCCTTGCGCTTGTCGCGGGCATGGCGCAGGCCGCTTCGCACGAGGGCGGCATGTTTACAAAGGGCGAAGGCCCCTTCGACTGGGACGGGCTGGAGGCTTTCGCCGCCGAGCATGACTATTCTGGCCAGGACGTGACCATCCTCGGTCCGTGGCTGGCGGGCGAGCAGGAAAATTTCCAACGTCTCCTGGCGTTCTTCGCCGAAGCCACGGGCGCCAAGGTGTCCTACGTCGGCTCCGATTCGATGGAGCAGCAGATCGTGATCGACGCCGAAGCAGGGTCCGCGCCGAACCTTGCGGTCTTCCCGCAGCCAGGTCTCGCCGCGAACATGGCGGAACGCGGGTTCCTCGCGCCGCTCGAAGACGACACGGCAGAATTCATTGCCAGCAACTATGCCGCCGGCCAAAGCTGGGTCGATCTCGGCACCTATGCCAACGAGAACGGCGAAGAGAACCTCTATGGTTTCTTCTTCAACGCCAACGTGAAGTCGCTGGTCTGGTACATTCCGGAGAACTTCGAGGATTTCGGATACGAGGTGCCGGAAACCATGGAAGAGCTGAAGGCGCTCACGGAACAGATGGTCGAAGACGGCGAGACGCCGTGGTGCATCGGGCTGGGTTCCGGTGGCGCGACGGGCTGGCCCGCGACCGACTGGGTCGAAGACCTGATGCTGCGCACGCAGGACCCATCGGTCTATGACCAATGGGTGACCAACGAGATTCCGTTCAACGATCCGGCCGTGATCGGCGCGATCGAAGAATTCGGCTGGTTCCTTGAAGGTGACCGCGTTTCCGGCGGGGCCGAGGCTGTGGCTTCCGTCGATTTCCGCGACTCGCCCAAGGGCCTGTTCGACGCACCGCCGCAGTGCATGATGCACCGCCAGGCGTCTTTCATTCCGTCCTATTTCCCGGAAGGCACCGAAGTGGGCACGGACGCCGACTTCTTCTACTTCCCGGCCTACGCCGAGAAAGATCTGGGTACGCCGGTTCTCGGGGCAGGGACGCTGATCGGGATCACGGACGACTCTGAAGCGACCCGGGGTCTTCTGGACTTCCTGCAAACCGCCTTCGCGAATGAGATCATGATGTCGCAGGGTGGCTTCCTCTCTCCGCACACCGGCGCGAACACCGAAGCCTATGCGTCGGATACGCTGCGTGCGCAGGGTGAAATCCTTCTGAACGCCACGACGTTCCGCTTTGACGGCTCCGACCTGATGCCGGGTGCCATCGGCGCGGGCAGCTTCTGGACCGGCATGGTGGACTACGCGGGCGGCGCGTCCGCCGAAGAGGTCACCGGTGCGATCCAGGACAGCTGGGACGCGATCAAGTGATCGGCTGAGCCGTCGCCAATGCCAGGGCGGTCCGTTTGCGGCGGGCCGCCCTTCCTGCCTAGGGTGGGGTCAAGACAGGGGGAACAGAGATGCATCCAGCCATACAGGCCGTTCTGACCGTCGGTGTCGGCGTTATCGCCGCGATGAGTTATTTTTACCTGTCGAACCTTTTCTTGGACAAAGTCCTGTTCCCGCCGCGCGGACCCAAGGCAGGCCGCAACATCAACCGCGCGAACATGATCCGGCCCTGGCTGTTTCTGTTTCCCGCGCTTTTCGTGCTGGGTCTCTACCTGGCCTATCCCGTGGTCGAGACGATCCGCCTGTCCGTCACCGACCGGGTGCCGGGGGGCTACGAATGGGCCGGGCTGGCCAACTACGAACAAATGCTGCGCGAACCCAAGTTCTGGGAGGCCCTCCGCAACAACTTCTTCTGGCTCCTCGTGGTGCCTGCCGCGTCGACCGTCTTTGGCCTTATCATCGCCCAGCTCACGGACCGTCTGTCATGGGGTAACCTTGCCAAGTCGCTGATCTTCATGCCCATGGCGATCAGCTTCGTCGGCGCCTCCGTGATCTTCAAACTGGTCTACGATTATCGCCCGGCGGGGGAAGAACAGATCGGTATCCTGAATGCCATCTACCTCGCCCTTGGCGGTGCCGAGCCGCAGACATGGCTGACCATCCCCGGCCTGAACAACTTTCTCCTGATGGTCGTTCTGATCTGGATTCAAACCGGCTTCGCCATGGTGATCCTGTCGGCGGCCCTGCGCGGTATTCCCGAGGAAACCATCGAAGCGGCGATCGTCGACGGGGCCAATCCGTTCCAGATATTCTTCAAGATCAAGGTGCCGCAGATCATGCCGACGATCATGGTCGTCTGGACCACGATCACCATCGTCGTGCTGAAGATCTTCGACATCGTCTTTGCCATGACCAACGGGCAATGGGGCACGCAGGTCCTGGCGAACTACATGTATGACAAGCTGTTCAGGTCGAACGACTGGGGCGTGGGGTCTGCGAGCGCGATGGTCATCATGTTGCTCGTTCTGCCGATCCTCGTCTGGAACGTGCGCCAAGCCCGCAAGGAGATGCGCTGATGGACAATATCGCAGGCCGCAAACCCGCGCTGAACTGGGCCGTAAACCTCTCGGTTCTCTTTCTGGTCGCGCTTTGGCTGTTCCCGACCGTCGGTCTTTTCGTCTCCTCTTTCCGCACCGCGGACCAGATCGCGGCAACGGGCTGGTGGAAAGCGCTATTCCCTTCGGTTCAGACCGAACAACTGCGCACCTCGGATCCGGACGACACACGCACGGGCCTGGGCGACGGGCGCTACCTGGTCGAAGGCAACCTTTACGAAACCGCGCCGCCGGGGCCGATTTCGGCCTGGGGCGTTTCCTCGCGCGATGTGGAAGCCTATGCGCCGGGAGAGGCGGCCGACCTGGGCGAGGGTGAAACCTTCACCCTGACTGAGGATGGAAGCTACCGGTGGGAGGGCGACGAGGACCAGATCTCGGGCCGTGGACAACGGGTCTTCGTCACCGCCAAGGTTCCGCCGAAGTTCACCCTCGGGAACTATGAGAACGTGATCTTCGGGACTGGTACCGACTCCATCACCAAGGCCTTCTTCAACACACTCACAGTGACGATCCCGGCCACGATCATTCCGATCCTCTTCGCGGCCTTCGCGGCCTATGCGCTGGCATGGATGGATTTCCCCGGTCGCGCGCTCTTGATCGCTTTCGTCGTGGCCCTCCTTGTGGTCCCGCTTCAGCTTGCCCTGATCCCGCTTCTGAAGCTCCATCTCGCGGTCGGGATTGGAAAGGGTTACCTCGGCGTCTGGCTCGCCCATACGGCCTTTGGCATGCCACTCGCGATCTATCTATTGCGAAATTACATGGCGGGATTGCCGCGCGATATCATCGAGAACGCCCGCGTCGACGGCGCCACGGATTTTCAGATATTCATGCGGATCATCCTGCCTCTGTCCTTTCCGGCCCTCGCAAGCTTCGCCATCTTCCAATTCCTGTGGACCTGGAACGACCTTCTCGTGGCGCTCGTATTCCTGGTGGATTCGACCGGCGACACCACGGTCATGACCCGCCACATCGTCGAGCTTCTCGGCACCCGTGGCGGCAATTGGGAAGTGCTCGCCACGGCGGCGTTCGTCTCCATGGCGGTGCCCCTCGCGGTGTTCTTCCTGATGCAGAAATACCTCGTGCGCGGCCTCCTGGCCGGCTCGGTGAAATAGAGGCCTCTATGAGTATCGAACAGTCCCAACCGTCTCTTACGCATCTTGCCAAGGACCCTGACTGGTGGCGGGGTGCGGTCATTTACCAGATCTACCCGAGGTCCTTTCAGGATTCGAACGGGGACGGGATCGGGGATCTCTTGGGGATCGTCGGGCGATTGCCCTACATCGCCTCGCTCGGCGTGGATGCGATCTGGATTTCTCCCTTCTTCACCTCGCCGATGAAGGATTTTGGCTACGACGTGTCGGATTATTGCGATGTCGACCCGATGTTCGGCTCGCTGGCCGACTTCGACGCGGTGATCGAGACGGCGCATACCTACGGGATCAAGGTCCTGATCGACCTCGTGCTGTCGCACACCTCGGATGAGCACCCCTGGTTCCAGGAAAGCCGCGCCTCGCGCGACAACGGGCGGGCCGACTGGTATGTCTGGGCCGATCCCAAGCCTGACGGAACGCCGCCGAACAACTGGCTTTCGATCTTCGGCGGGAGTGCATGGCAATGGGATGCGAACCGGTTGCAGTATTTCCTGCACAACTTCCTGACCTCGCAACCGGATCTGAACTTCCACAACGACGATGTGCAGAACGCGCTGCTCGGCGTTGCAAGGTTCTGGCTGGAGCGCGGGGTGGATGGCTTCCGCCTCGATACGATCAACTTCTACACCCACGACGCGCAACTGCGCGACAACCCGCCGCTTCCCGTCGAGCAGCGCGGCTCCAAGATCGCGCCGGACGTGAACCCCTATACCTATCAAAACCACGTCTACGACAAGTCGCGCGACGAGAACCTGATCTTTCTGAAAAAGCTCGGCAATCTCATGTCCGACTATAACGCCGCTGCCGTGGGCGAGGTGGGCGATGACCAGCGTGGGCTGGAAATCCTCGGGCGATACACCAAGGGCGGCGACATGGTGCAGATGTGCTATGCCTTCGAATTGCTATCGGGCTCGACCCCCTCGGCGGGCTATGTCGCGGAAACACTGCAAGCGGTCGAAGACCTTGCGCCGGACGGCTGGGCCTGCTGGGCCTATTCGAACCATGACGTGGTGCGCCACATCACGCGCTGGGGGCTGTCGCCTGCCGCCGCGCGCGGCTTCGCGACACTTCTCATGTGCGTAAAAGGGTCGGTCTGCATTTACCAGGGCGAGGAATTGGGACTGCCGGAAGCCGATATCGCTTTCGAAGACCTGCAAGACCCCTATGGCATCGAATTCTGGCCCGAGTTCAAAGGTCGCGACGGCTGTCGCACGCCGATGGTCTGGGAGCACGACCGGGCGCTTGGCGGTTTCACACAGGGCGGCAACAGTTGGCTTCCGGTCCCGGCGGAGCACCTGGGCCTCGCGGTCAGCAAGGCGGACCACGATCCCGGCGCGCTCGTGCACCACTACCGCCGCGCGATTGCCTTCCGCCACTCCCATTCGGCGCTCAAGAAGGGCGACCTCAAGGACCTTCGCGCTTACGGCCAGGTCCTGTCATTCCGCCGTATCTCGGACACGGAAGAGGTCTTTTTCGCTATCAACCTTGGCGAACACCCTGTCAACATCACGCCGCCCGAGGGCGATTGGCTGGAGATCGGGGCCGAATTGAACGCCGCACACCCACGGCTGGACGGACAGATACACCTCGCGCATTGGCAGCCATCCATTTTGCTCAAGAAGCGAGAAGACGCGGAGGATTAAGGGAGGACACATGGCTGAACTGAAGCTCACGGACGTAGGCAAGACCTACGGCGGCAAGGTCGAGGTGCTCAAGAACATCGACCTCGACATCAAGACCGGAGAACTGATCGTGTTCGTCGGCCCCTCGGGGTGTGGCAAGTCGACACTCCTTCGCATGATCGCGGGGCTGGAAAAGATCACCGCCGGGACGTTGGAAATAGACGACCAGGTGGTGAACAACGTGCCACCGTCCGAGCGCGGGATCGCCATGGTGTTCCAAAGCTACGCGCTCTATCCGCACATGACGGTCTACGACAACATGTCCTTCGCGCTGAAAATCGCGAAGCAATCGAAAGACGAGATCGACAAGGCGGTGCGCCGTGCGGCCGGTATATTGCAACTCGACGAGCTGCTCGACCGCTTGCCAAAAGAACTGTCGGGCGGTCAGCGCCAGCGCGTGGCCATCGGACGCGCCATCGTGCGTGACCCCAAGGTCTATCTCTTCGATGAACCGCTCTCGAACCTCGACGCCGCTCTTCGCGTGGCGACCCGGATCGAGATCGCGCAACTGAAGGAAGCGATGCCGAATTCGACCATGGTCTACGTGACCCACGACCAAGTCGAAGCCATGACGCTTGCCGACAAGATCGTGGTGCTCGCCAAAAAGGGCATCGCGCAGGTCGGCAGCCCCCTGGAGCTTTACGAAACACCCGACAACGAATTCGTCGCGCAATTCATCGGCTCGCCGTCGATGAACCTTCTTGCGGGCGAAGTGACCGGGCCGGGGGCCGAGACCACCGTGACGCTCAAAGGCGGCGGTGTGGCCACCTCCGCGATTGCGACGCAGACCGCGGACAAGGGCAAAGAGGTGAACATCGGCGTGCGGCCCGAAGACTTCCAGATCGTCACCGGCGAGGGCGCCGCGGTCTACGAAGGCAAGGTGGACTACGTCGAAGCGCTCGGCGAAGTGACGCTGCTCTACTTCGAGACCGAAGGCACATTGGACCCGGTGATCGCCAAGCTTCCGGGCATCCACGACGAGCTGCGCGGCAAGACCGTGAAGCTGTCGGCGGACCCGGGCAAGGTCCACATGTTCGCCAACGGTCAATCCATGCGCTCTGCCTCTTGAACGGGGTGACATCCGGCACGCGCTGAACCTCCTTGCGGGAGGTCCGGCGACAACGTGTGTGGACCAATCCCTGGCCATCGGCAAACGGATCGGCACGCCCGCGCGAGCGCCCTTGCCGGGGCACCCGGGCGTTGATAGGTAAGCCCGGATATCGCGAAGAGGGTTTCCCATGCGGGCAGAAGCACAAAATAACGTCGACGCCATCGAAAAATCTCTGGAGCTGTTGCGCCAGAGGATGGGCTGGGAAACGGTCGAGCACCGGCTCGAAGAGCTGAACGCGATGACCGAAGATCCCGACCTCTGGAACGATCCCGAAAAGGCACAGGGGCTGATGCGTGAACGTCAGGCGCTGGTCGCTGCCATGGATAACTACAAGGCCATGGCGCAGGAGAAATCCGACAGCGTCGAACTGATCGAGCTGGGCGAGATGGAGGGCGACGAAGAGGTCGTCAAGGAAGCCGAGGAAACGCTCGCAGCCCTCAAGGAGCGCGCCGCGCAAGCCGAGCTGGAGGCGCTTCTGAACGGCGAGGCCGACAGCAACGATACCTTCATCGAAGTGCATTCCGGTGCCGGTGGCACAGAGAGCTGCGACTGGGCCTCGATGCTCGCACGGATGTATGTTCGCTGGGCCGAGAAACAGGGATACAAGGTCGAACTGCAATCCATGACGCCGGGCGAAGAGGCAGGGATCAAGTCCGCGACCTACAAGATCTCCGGCCACAACGCTTACGGCTGGTTGAAATCGGAAAGTGGCGTGCACCGTTTGGTTCGCATTTCGCCTTACGACTCCGCCGCGCGACGTCACACGTCGTTCTCATCTGTCTGGGTCTATCCGGTCGTGGACGACAACATCGAGATCGAGGTGAACCCCTCGGACATCCGGATCGACACATTCCGCTCATCCGGGGCAGGCGGCCAGCACGTGAACACCACCGACTCCGCCGTGCGGATCACCCACGAGCCGACCGGCATCGTCGTGACCTCGTCCGAGAAA
>ATLU01000167.1_pt1 | contig 19327 bp, 15 predicted proteins | sample 178751 | NCBI WGS metagenome assembly ATLU01 (sample SAMN02211837, study PRJNA209200) | bioreactor metagenome | isolation source: day 23 sample from continuous culture bioreactor inoculated with sediment... | place: Germany: Wadden Sea | collected 2011
AGACAGGGGATGTTTTACAATCCCCGAGAGCGGGATAAAGCCTTTGGTTTCCGGCGTGTGGTCGGGTTTGCGGACATACTCGATCTCTTCACCGAAGGGTTTGTAAAGCGAATGCTTCTCAGCCACGCCCGCGCCATTGGTGATTGCGCATCACGGTACAATTTCCACGATCCTTCCCAAGAACTGCCCCACTCCCGCCTAAGTTGCTCGGTCTAACCAAGGCAAAGGATGCCGCAAGGACAGGGTCTATGAATTACATATTTGCGCTTTTGTTCCGCTCGCCATGGTGGGTGTTTGTGTTGTTGGCCGGTGGGGTTGCGTACCTCGGCGAAGACATGCACCAAACCATGCTGAAAAAACAGGCGGTCCGCGTTGAAGCCTTGCAAAGCCCGCCGCCAGAGCCGTTGGACCTTAGCGTTTTCACCAAAGAAGACATCACCCCAGTGGGCGAGGTGAACGTGCGTGGATGGATCAATTATGACCTCAATTACAACCTGATCAAGCGCACCAATATGGTGAAAACCGGCGAGCGGTTTGTCTATGTGATGTTTGGCCAAAACGACGGCGCGTCGGGGGGGCAGGCGCGTGCAGCGATCATTCTGACCAAAGAGCAAAAGCAGGTGTTTCTGGATCAGGTTGACGGCAATATGGTGGATTTCGGGCCAAATGGTGTGGTCTATGGCATTCACGGGTTGAAGTCGTCTGGCGACGGTTATTATGGGCAACTGGCGTCGGTCCTGAGAGAGAAAGACGTTCGTGTGGGCGCCGATTTCATCATGATTGAACCCTTTCTGGAAGGGCGCACGGCGGGGTTGACCCGTGCGGGTGAAGCTGAAAATCAGCGATTGATCTATCTCGGTGTTGTTGGATTTCTTTTGCTGGTGGCCCTGTTCAAATTCCGCAAATCGCGCCGGCGCAAGCAGATGGCGGATGTCTTTGCTGATGGTCCTATCGCGTCCGGCATCTCAAAGGTCTCGGTCAAGCCAACGGGGCTGACAACAGGGGCGCAGGCACCCGCGGATATGCCCGCGGCACAGATCACCACGTCCTCCCCCCGTGCAGATACGATCACCGATGACAGCCCTCTTGGGCGGATGCAGCGGCGCGAGGCCGCGAAACGGGGCGAGCTTGTCGATCCTCATACAAATCTTGATGCGAGCACCACGTCGCACGCGCCCCTGTCGGGTCTGGCTGCCGCGTATCAAGCCAAACCGCTGACATCCCGGTCTTCAATGGGCCTCCTGCCAAAGCTATTGCTGGCGGGGGCAGGGCTTTTCCTGCCTGCTCAACTGGGTCTGCTGCCGATGGTCTTTCCCATCATGATGCTGATTGGGTTTTGGTATGCAATGTATCGCGGGGCAACCTTGCTGGGCTCTGGCCTGTCACGGTTCGACGGTTTGTTTTCCGGTGCCAGTCGCGCCGCCACGCGGGCGAAACTGGCAGTGGATCCGCTGGACAAACTGGCCCATCAGGTGCGGGAGTGAACGAGGGGGCCGACGTTCCAGCCAAGAGCATTGTGTTTTGGGCTAAGGGTTCAACTGATCAATTGAAAACGCATCAAGGTCGAATTCGATTGGGGCATCGATATCCGTCCGGAACGGGTAGAGCGTAAGTTTGGTTGCGCCCAGCTCGCGCAAGCCATGGATGATGGGGTCAAGTCTTGCTAGCATTTTTGCGTTGAATTTTGCGTCTTGAAACAACGGAAAATATACGATGCCCACATCCATTCGAACCAGAAAAGGATCTGTGGTTGTATCGAATGAAAATTGCGGGTGCTCAGGCTCGTCCGGTTGGCAGATATACAATGTAGAGATTCTTGTTCCCGATACACATTCAACCCCCGTGCTTTCAAAAAGTTCGACGATCGACAGCGCATCAACCCTATTCCCTTCGGTAAAGATGATGTGAAGTTGCGCTCTAGGCGTGGCGCAGGCATTCAACGCAAGTAAAGTCAGCAACAATGCAAAGTGTTTTTGGATGGCCGTTGTCTTCCAAACCCCAAGTTTCATGACGTGTGTTCCATCAATTCTAATCGGCAATGGCTTGCGCCCCACGGACCTAGGTAAATATGTTCACTGTACTTAAAATACTCGGTCACAAAAGTCAGCAAAGATCCCATGTGACAGCCGTGAACGTCAAAAATGCCTCCAAAAGTGCTGTGCAGCGTGATTAGCCCCCGCCGCATGCACAGGTGGGCTTGAAAATCCCGCCCGCTTTGCGTATCTCCCCGTCTGACCCCGTTAAAGCGTTTCGGAATATTGCTGTTGGACCGCAATACCTCGAAACGCCCACATCATATCAGCGTTTCGCGCGTTTCGAGTTCACGCAGCGTTTCACCGCAAACCCGAAACGCTTTAGGCAGAGAGAAAACATGACCAATCCGCTTCAATTCATCCAGCAGGTGCGTGCTGAGGTTTCCAAGGTCGCATGGCCAACCCGCCGCGAAGTGCTGTTGACCACGGCGATGGTCTTTGTGCTCGCGTCCCTGACCGCCTTGTTCTTTTCCCTGGTGGATCTGGGCATTCGCAGTGGTTTGGGCGCTGTTTTGGGTATGTTTGGCTAAGCCAGACTGTCGGGGAAATCCCCCCGTAAAATATCGAATAGCCCGCACACTCCCCCTTGAAATCTCACCGTTTCAGGAGTAGTTCGGGCGCTGTAATTGGGATGGGCGTGCGGCGAATCAGTGGCACGCCGATTTTTTATTCCCGAAAGCTGCCGGCCAGATATGCAGATGCATGATGGCGATCCGAACGAAAAGGCGACCCGAACGAAAGTTTGTGGATGTTTGCGGACGGCGGCGGTGATCTGAACTCTGGGGGCGACATCGTTCCCGAACGAAACTGAGAAGAGGCTGACATGGCGAAGCGTTGGTATTCGGTAAGTGTGCTGTCGAATTTCGAAAAGAAGATCGCTGAACAGATCCGCACCGAAGTGGTGGAAAAGGGTCTGGAAGAGCAGATCGAAGAAGTTCTGGTGCCCACCGAAGAAGTGATCGAAGTGCGTCGTGGCAAGAAGGTCACGTCGGAACGTCGCTTTATGCCGGGCTATGTGTTGGTGCACATGGAAATGTCGGACGAAGGCTATCACCTGATCAACTCGATCAATCGCGTCACCGGTTTTCTGGGCCCACAAGGTCGCCCAATGCCAATGCGTGATGCCGAAGTGCAAAGCCTGTTGGGCCGCGTCGAAGAAGGTGCCGAGGCACCGCGCACCCTGATCAGCTTTGAATCGGTGAAAAGGTCAATGTGACCGACGGGCCGTTCGAAGGCTTTGACGGATCGGTGGAAGAAGTTGACGAAGAAAACAGCCGCCTGAAAGTGACTGTTTCGATCTTTGGCCGGGCCACCCCGGTTGAACTGGAATACACACAGGTTGCAAAACAAGCCTGATGTGGTGTCGCCCATTCGGGCGGGCGTGGGAGGGGCAGGGACCGCGGTCCCCCATCCAGACCACGACAATGAAAGGCTGCGGGACGCGTCCCAAGGCTGTTGTTAAAGGAGAAGTCAAATGGCTAAAAAAATCGCTGGCACGATGAAGCTGCAGGTTCCTGCAGGTCAAGCCAACCCATCCCCACCCGTTGGTCCCGCACTGGGTCAGCGCGGCATCAACATCATGGAATTCTGTAAAGCGTTTAACGCGAAAACACAGGAACTCGAAGCAGGTGCACCTTGCCCGACCGTGATCACTTATTACCAGGACAAGTCGTTCACCATGGACATCAAGACGCCCCCTGCGTCTTATTTCCTGATCAAGGCCGCTGGCCTGAAATCTGGTGCCAAACTTCCTGGTCGTGAGACCGTGGGTTCGGTGACTGCCGCTCAGGTGAAAGAAATCGCCGAAGCGAAAATGAAAGATCTCAATGCGAACGATCTCGACGCCGCAATGCTGATCATCCTGGGTTCTGCCCGCTCTATGGGCATCGAGGTGAAGTAAGATGGCGAAACTTGGAAAACGTACCGCTGCCGCACGCGAAGCTTTCGCTGGCAAAGAGAACCTGACCGTTGAAGACGCTGTTGCACTGGTAAAAGCCAGCGCAAACGCTAAATTCGACGAAACCATCGAAATCGCAATGAGCCTCGGCGTTGACACACGTCACGCGGACCAAATGGTTCGTGGCGTGATCGGCCTGCCAAACGGCACCGGCAAATCCATGCGCGTTGCTGTGTTTGCACGCGACGCAAAAGCGGACGAAGCCAAAGCGGCTGGTGCGGATATCGTTGGTGCAGAAGACCTGATGGAAGCCATCCTGGGTGGCGCAATCGATTTCGATCGTTGCATTGCAACCCCTGACATGATGCCTGTTGTTGGTCGTCTGGGTAAAGTTCTGGGCCCACGCAACCTGATGCCAAACCCAAAAGTTGGCACTGTGACCATGGACGTGAAAGCGGCCGTTGAAGCAGCCAAAGGTGGCGAAGTTCAGTTCAAAGCTGAAAAAGGCGGCGTTGTGCATGCTGGTCTTGGCAAAGCGTCTTTCGACGAAGCCAAGCTGGTTGAAAACATCCGTGCCTTTGTTGGCGCTGTACAGAAGGCCAAGCCAACTGGCGCAAAAGGTGCGTATATGAAAAAGATCGCGCTGAGCTCGACCATGGGTCCAGGCGTGACTGTTAACATCGACAACGCAACTGGTAACTAAGGTCACATCCGCAAGGATTGACCCTGAGGTCACATTCGCAAGAATGAGACCAGCCAGACTGAGAAAGGGCGCTCTTGTGGCGCCCTTTTTGCATTTAGGGTGCGGGCCGCCCGAAAAGGTCGGCGGCTGCCCCGGTAATCCCCCCGGCGCGCGCACCGAGGGGCCATAATATTGCCTCACAGCAGAATTATGTGTTATGTGGAGAAAAAATATAATGTTTTGAGGTTAGTGTGATTATGGCAAAACAAGACGAAATGAAGCGGATTTCCGAACTTCATGCGATCGCGAAAGAGCAGTTTTTAGACCCCGTAGAAGGATTTAGGCTGCGTCGGCATATTCTGGAGATCGCCCGGCTGCGCAAGGCCGACCCGATCCCCGCCGATGAAGCGCGGGTGATGCTGTTATTAAGCCAGAAAGCGCGCCCCTATGAGGTGCGCCGCTCAATGTCCAAGCTGATCAATGCCCGCCATGCGCGCGACGAGATGGAGGAGTTTCGGGCATTTGAGGCATTTTTGCACACACGTATGCCCGCCGATGAACTGTTTGGGCATAACTTCAAAACAATACCCTTTGCCAAGCAGTCGCATGAGAACATCTGGGATCACCTTCGGAATGTGATGCCGCATCTGGCGGAGCGCACCGAAGGGGTTTTCCTCAATTCAGGTACGCTTTTGGGGGTGGTGCGCAATGGGAAGCTGTTGGATCACGATGATGATGTTGATCTGGCGGTGATCCTGCGCGCAAGCTCGCCGGTTGAGGCGGCCCAGGAATGGCGCAAGCTGTGCTTTTCGCTCTATCAGGCGGGATTGGCCCGACTTGAAGATCAAAGTGAAGGCGTCCCGAAGATCATCAAGCTGGTGTCTGATGGTGGCTATGAAATCGACCTGTTCCCAGCGTGGTTTCAGGGAGATGACTTCTTTGTGGTGCCACACACCTATGGCGCGCTGAAACGCGAGGATGTGTTGCCGTTGAAAACCTGCGAGATCACCGGGCTTCCTATTCCTGCGGAGCCGGAAAAAATGCTGGCGGTCAATTACGGCGCATCATGGCGCATCCCCAACCCCTATTATGTGTTCAATTGGAAGTTGGCCAACAAACGGTTTACCCCGTATTCGAAAGCGCTGGAGGAGGTGCAGGTTAAGCGCGCGATCACCTATGGCACCTTTGATTTGTTCCATGTGGGGCATGTGCGGTTGTTTGCCCGGCTTGCAAAGCTTGCTGACGAGGTTGTGGTGGCCTGTTCGACCTGTGAGTTTAACGAGGGTAAGGGTAAAAAGACCGTGTTGTCCTTTGAACAGCGTGTCGAAATGCTAGAGGCTTGCAGGCATGTGACAAAAGTGATCGAGGAAAATAACTGGGATCAAAAGCGCGGCGATATCGTGACCCATAAGGCAGATGTTTTTGTGATGGGCGATGACTGGCAGGGGAAATTCGATGATCTCTCGGATCTCTGCGATGTGCTCTATCTGCCGCGAACCAAGAACATCTCAACCACAATGTTGAAAAATGGCCTGAAGGCAGAGCGCAAACTGAAAAAAGCGTCAGCCTAGACAAGCCCCTGGCACAGCGCGGCGCGGTAAATGCCCGATTTCTGATACAACTTGGTGTGAACGGTGCATTAAGGGTTGGAAAACCAAACCAGATCGCCTACTGACATCCTTGCAACCCAGCGTGCGATTCGTCGTGCGCTGTTTTGCGTTTCGTCCGAGACGGTGGGTGATCCCAGTGCGACGGTTCTGACAACACAGGGCCGACAAGCGTTTATGGATCATAATTCCTGCCCGAGATGGGAAATGAACAAACGAATTCCTGAGGCCTGGCGCTTTCAGGGGCGATTTGCGAAGGACCCGTAAGGACCCGATTGCTGGGTTTTCTCTTGAAAATCCAGTGAAGTATGAGCCGGAGGGGAAACCCTCCAAACTTGGAGTGAAACTGTGGATAGAGCACAAAAAGAGAAACTGGTCGACGAGCTCGGCCAAATCTTTGAAAGCTCTGGCGTTGTAGTGGTTGCCCACTACGCGGGTATGACAGTTGCTGAAATGCAGGACCTGCGCGCGCAAATGCGCGAAGCTGGCGGGTCTGTACGTGTTGCCAAGAACAGGCTTGCCAAAATCGCTCTGGAAGGAAAGCCGGTCGCTTCTATCGCCGACCTTCTTTCAGGCATGACCGTACTTGCTTATTCCGAAGATCCTGTGGCTGCGGCCAAGGTGATGGATGCATTTGCTAAGACCAACGACAAGTTGGAAATCCTTGGCGGTGCAATGGGTGAGACGGCGCTGGATCTTGCTGGTGTTAAAGCTGTGGCTGCTATGCCGTCGCGTGATGAGCTTATTGCTCAGATCGTGTCGTGTATTGGCGCACCTGCTTCGAACATCGCTGGGGCCATTGGCGCACCTGCTTCTAACATCGCGTCCATTCTCTCGACCATCGAAGAGAAAGCTGCGTAAGCAATTTGAAATCCTCGCGTGGAGCATTCGCTTACACGTTGGAACACAACTGGAAAGAACGGAAACAGTATAATGGCTGATCTGAAAAAACTTGCTGAAGAGATCGTAGGTCTGACCCTTCTCGAAGCACAAGAACTGAAAACCATCCTCAAAGACGAGTATGGCATCGAGCCCGCCGCTGGCGGCGCTGTAATGATGGCTGGCCCAGCAGACGCTGGCGCAGCTGCAGAAGAAAAAACCGAGTTTGACGTTGTTCTGAAGAACGCCGGCGCCTCGAAAATCAACGTGATCAAAGAAGTTCGCGGCATCACCGGTCTTGGCTTGAAAGAAGCTAAAGAACTGGTTGAAGCTGGCGGCAAAATCAAAGAAGGCGTTGATAAAGCAGAAGCAGAAGACGTTAAAGGCAAGCTGGAAGCAGCTGGCGCCGAAGTCGAAATCGCTTAAGCTTTACGCTTTTGGGCCACACGCCCAAGTAAATACTGGCTGGGCCCGGAGAAATCCGGGTCCAGCCGAACCTGTCTTGGAGAGGACCTGATCGGATCGGGTGTTTTCCTGGGAAAGGTTCGGACGGGAGGAGGCCTTTGGGACGGTCTCCACGAATTTGTCCACCCCCCTATCTCGGACGAGGCGTTGCCGGTGACCCGACGGTCGGCGCCGCAGTAGAGAATTTGAAAGGTAGTTACCGAATGGCGCAGACCTATCTTGGCCAAAAACGCTTGCGTAAATACTACGGTAAAATCCGTGAAGTATTGGAGATGCCGAACCTGATTGAGGTTCAGAAAGCATCTTACGATCTTTTCCTTAAATCTGGCGATCAGCTTCAGCCGATGGACGGCGAAGGCATCAACGCCGTCTTCCAATCGGTTTTCCCGATCAAGGATTTCAACGAGACAGCTATTCTTGAGTTCGTAAAATACGAACTGGAAACGCCGAAATTCGACGTAGAAGAATGCCAACAGCGCGACCTGACATATTCAGCGCCGCTGAAGGTCACCCTGCGTCTGATCGTCTTTGATATCGACGAAGATACCGGTGCGAAGTCGGTTAAAGACATTAAAGAACAAGACGTGTTCATGGGCGATATGCCTTTGATGACGCCAAACGGCACATTTGTCGTGAACGGCACCGAGCGTGTGATTGTGTCCCAGATGCACCGTTCGCCGGGCGTGTTCTTTGACCATGACAAAGGCAAAACCCATTCGTCGGGTAAACTGCTGTTCGCATGTCGTATCATCCCCTATCGCGGATCGTGGCTGGACTTTGAATTTGACGCCAAAGACATCGTTTTTGCGCGCATTGACCGTCGTCGTAAATTGCCTGTGACCACCCTGCTTTATGCGCTGGGTCTGGACCAGGAAGGCATCATGGATGCCTATTATGACACCGTTCAGTTCAAGCTGAAGAAGAACAAAGGTTGGGTTACCAAGTTCTTCCCCGAGCGTGTGGCCGGCACCCGTCCGACACAAGATCTGGTCGACGCCAAAACCGGTGAAATCATTGCCGAAGCTGGCAAGAAAATCACACCGCGCGCTGTGAAAAAACTGATGGAAACTGGCGAAGTCGCCAATCTGTTGGTGCCATTTGACAGCATCGTTGGCCGTTATGTTGCCAAGGACATCATCAACGAAGACAACGGTGCGATTTACGTCGAAGCCGGTGACGAGCTGACGCTTGAGTATGACAAAGACGGAGAGCTGATCGGCGGATCGCTGAAAGAACTGATGGATGCCGGTGTGACCGACATTCCGGTTCTGGATATCGACAACATCAATGTCGGTCCTTACATCCGCAACACGGTTGCCGCTGATAAAAACATGGGTCGCGACACCGCGCTTATGGATATCTACCGCGTGATGCGCCCAGGCGAGCCGCCCACGGTTGAAGCCGCGTCAAACCTGTTTGACACCTTGTTCTTTGATAGCGAACGCTATGATCTTTCGGCCGTTGGTCGTGTGAAAATGAACATGCGTCTGTCGCTTGATGCGGAAGACACCCAGCGCACCCTGCGTCGTGAAGACATCATCGCTTGTATCAAAGCGCTGGTTGATCTGCGTGACGGTCGTGGCGGCATCGACGACATCGACCACCTCGGCAACCGTCGTGTGCGCTCGGTCGGTGAGCTGATGGAAAACCAATATCGTGTTGGTCTTCTGCGGATGGAACGCGCGATCAAGGAACGTATGTCGTCGGTCGAAATCGACACCGTCATGCCACAGGATCTGATCAACGCAAAACCTGCGGCGGCGGCTGTGCGTGAATTCTTCGGCTCCTCGCAGCTGTCGCAATTCATGGACCAAACCAACCCACTCTCGGAAGTCACCCACAAACGCCGTCTTTCGGCGCTTGGGCCAGGTGGTCTGACCCGCGAACGTGCTGGTTTTGAAGTGCGCGATGTGCACGCAACCCACTATGGCCGGATGTGTCCGATTGAAACGCCGGAAGGACCAAACATTGGTCTGATCAACTCGCTGGCGACCTTTGCCCGCGTGAACAAATACGGCTTTATCGAAACACCGTATCGTAAGGTTGTGGACGGCAAGGTGACCGATGAGGTCAACTATATGTCCGCCACAGAAGAGATGCGTCACACGGTGGCTCAGGCCAACGCGCATCTGGACGAAGATGGCCGTTTTGAGAACGAGCTGGTGAACACCCGTCAATCGGGCGAATACACCATGGCGCAACGCGAAAGCGTTGACCTGATCGACGTGTCGCCGAAACAGTTGGTTTCGGTCGCTGCCTCGCTTATTCCGTTCCTTGAAAATGACGATGCGAACCGGGCCTTGATGGGCTCGAACATGCAACGTCAGGCGGTTCCGCTTTTGCGCGCTGAGGCGCCTTATGTGGGCACAGGTATGGAAGGCAAAGTTGCCATCGATTCCGGTGCTGCTATTCAGGCCAAACGCGGCGGGATCATCGACCAGGTGGATGCCACCCGGATCGTTATTCGCGCCACCGAAGACCTGGAACTGGGCGACGCGGGTGTTGACATCTATCGTCTGCGCAAATTCCAACGCTCGAACCAAAACACCTGTATCAACCAACGTCCGTTGGTGAAAGTGGGTCAGAAGGTTTCGAAAAACGAAGTGGTTGCTGATGGTCCGTCAACGGATATGGGCGAACTGGCTTTGGGTAAAAACGTGGTCGTCGCGTTTATGCCTTGGAACGGCTACAACTACGAAGACTCGATCTTAATCTCAGAACGCATTGCGCGTGATGACGTGTTCACCTCGGTGCACATCGAAGAATTCGAAGTTGCCGCTCGTGACACGAAACTGGGCCCAGAAGAAATCACCCGCGACATTCCAAACGTCGGTGAAGAAGCGCTGCGCAACCTCGATGAGGCCGGTATCGTTTACATCGGCGCGGATGTGGAACCGGGTGACATTCTGGTGGGTAAAATCACACCAAAAGGCGAAAGCCCGATGACACCGGAAGAAAAGCTTCTGCGCGCCATCTTTGGTGAGAAAGCCTCTGACGTACGTGACACCTCGTTGCGTGTGAAACCGGGTGACTTCGGCACGGTTGTAGAAGTGCGCGTCTTTAACCGCCACGGTGTGGAAAAAGACGAACGTGCCCTGCAAATCGAGCGCGAAGAGGTGGAAACACTGGCGCGCGACCGTGATGACGAGCTTAATATCCTTGAGCGCAACATCTATGCGCGTCTGAAGTCGATGATCCTTGGCAAAGTGGCTGTGAAAGGCCCGAAAGGCGTCAAGTCTGGGTCAACCATCACCGAAGATCTGCTCGAGACCCTCTCGCGCGGTCAATGGTGGCAGCTGGCCCTTGAGGACGAAGACGACGCCAAGATCGTAGAAGCGTTGAACGAACAGTTCGACCTGCAGAAACGTGCGCTTGAGCATCGCTTTGAAGACAAAGTTGAAAAAGTCCGTCGCGGCGATGACCTGCCACCCGGTGTGATGAAGATGGTGAAAGTCTTTATCGCGGTGAAGCGTAAGCTTCAGCCAGGTGATAAAATGGCCGGTCGTCACGGGAACAAAGGTGTTATTTCCAAGGTTGTACCGATGGAAGACATGCCGTTCTTGGCTGATGGGACCCCCGTTGACTTCTGTCTGAACCCGCTTGGTGTTCCGTCACGTATGAACGTTGGTCAGATCCTTGAGACCCACATGGGTTGGGCCGCACGCGGTCTGGGCATCAATGTTGATGAAGCCTTGGGTGAATATCGTCGTTCCGGCGATCTGACCCCGGTTCGCGAAGCCATGCGTATCGCCTATGGCGACGATGTCTATGAAGAAGGCATTGCCCTCATGGACGAAGACGCGCTGGTGGATGCGGCGGGCAACGTGACCCGCGGTGTGCCGATTGCGACGCCCGTCTTTGACGGCGCGAAAGAGGATGACGTGAACGATGCGCTGACGCGCGCCGGGTTCGACACCTCTGGTCAGTCGGTTCTGTTTGACGGTCGTACCGGTGAACAGTTTGCCCGCGAAGTGACGGTTGGTGTGAAATACCTGCTGAAACTGCACCACCTTGTGGACGACAAAATCCACGCGCGCTCAACCGGGCCGTACTCGCTTGTGACCCAGCAGCCGCTGGGTGGTAAGGCACAGTTCGGTGGCCAGCGCTTTGGTGAGATGGAGGTTTGGGCCCTTGAAGCATATGGCGCGGCGTACACGCTGCAAGAGATGCTGACGGTGAAATCGGATGACGTTGCTGGCCGGACGAAAGTCTATGAAAGCATCGTCAAAGGCGAGGACAACTACGAGGCTGGCGTGCCAGAATCGTTCAACGTTCTTGTCAAAGAAGTCCGTGGCCTCGGCCTCAATATGGAACTCCTGGATGCGGAGGGCGAGGATTAAGGCCCCGCGCCTTAATCCTCCCACCCTTCCCCTGATTATAAGGAACGCAAAATGAACCAGGAACTGTCAACCAACCCGTTCAACCCGTTGACCCCACCGAAAGTCTTTGACGAGATTAAGGTGTCGCTGGCCAGCCCTGAACGGATTCTGTCTTGGTCTTATGGTGAGATCAAAAAGCCAGAAACCATCAACTATCGTACGTTCAAACCAGAACGCGACGGTCTGTTCTGTGCCCGTATCTTTGGTCCAATCAAAGATTACGAATGCCTGTGCGGTAAATATAAGCGCATGAAATATCGCGGCGTTGTCTGCGAGAAATGTGGTGTTGAGGTTACGCTTCAGAAAGTACGCCGTGAGCGTATGGGCCACATTGAACTGGCAGCACCCGTTGCGCACATCTGGTTCCTCAAGTCGTTGCCATCGCGCATCGGCCTGATGCTGGATATGACCCTGCGTGATCTGGAACGCATTCTGTACTTTGAAAACTATGTTGTGATCGAACCAGGTCTGACCGACCTGCAATACGGTCAGCTGATGGTTGAAGAAGAGTATATGGACGCGCAAGACACCTATGGTATGGACGCGTTCACCGCGAACATCGGTGCCGAAGCGATCCGTGAAATGCTCAGCCAGATTGATCTGGAAGCAGAAGCCGAACAGCTGCGTGCTGATCTCGCCGAAGCCACCGGTGAATTGAAGCCGAAAAAGATCATCAAACGCTTGAAGATCGTTGAATCATTCCTTGAATCGGGCAACCGTCCTGAGTGGATGGTTATGACTGTTATTCCTGTGATCCCACCAGAGCTGCGCCCGCTGGTGCCGCTGGATGGGGGTCGTTTCGCGACGTCAGATCTGAACGATCTGTATCGTCGTGTGATCAACCGGAACAATCGTCTGAAGCGTCTGATCGAGCTTCGCGCACCTGATATCATCGTGCGCAACGAAAAGCGGATGTTGCAAGAGTCGGTTGACGCATTGTTCGACAATGGCCGTCGTGGTCGCGTGATCACTGGCGCCAACAAGCGCCCGCTGAAATCGCTCTCGGACATGCTGAAGGGGAAACAAGGCCGCTTCCGTCAAAACCTTTTGGGTAAACGCGTCGACTTTTCCGGTCGTTCGGTCATTGTGACCGGTCCGGAACTGAAGCTGCACCAATGTGGTTTGCCGAAAAAGATGGCCTTGGAGCTGTTCAAGCCGTTCATCTATTCGCGTCTTGAGGCCAAAGGTCTGTCTTCCACCGTGAAGCAAGCCAAGAAACTGGTCGAAAAAGAGCGTCCCGAAGTGTGGGATATCCTGGACGAAGTGATCCGCGAACATCCGGTCATGCTGAACCGTGCGCCCACCTTGCACCGTCTTGGCATTCAGGCGTTTGAACCGGTTCTGATCGAAGGCAAAGCGATCCAGCTTCACCCGCTCGTCTGTTCCGCGTTTAACGCTGACTTTGACGGTGACCAAATGGCGGTTCACGTGCCCCTCTCGCTGGAAGCCCAGCTGGAAGCACGCGTTCTGATGATGTCGACCAATAACGTTCTGTCGCCTGCCAACGGCGCGCCGATCATCGTTCCGTCACAGGATATGATCTTGGGCCTTTATTACATCACCATGGAGCGTGATGGCATGAAGGGCGAAGGCATGGTCTTTAGTGACGTGGACGAGGTTCAGCACGCTCTGGACGCTGGCGAAGTGCATCTGCACGCCAAGGTTCAGGCCCGTCTGCTGCAAATCGACGAAGACGGTAACGAAGTCTATGAACGCTTTGAAACCACCCCTGGTCGGATCCGCCTTGGGGCGCTGTTGCCGCATAACTCCAAAGCGCCGTTCAAACTGGTGAACCGCCTTCTGCGGAAGAAAGAAGTGCAGCAGGTCATCGACACCGTCTACCGCTATTGCGGCCAGAAGGAATCGGTTATCTTCTGTGACCAGATCATGTCGATGGGCTTCAAAGAAGCGTTCCGCGCCGGTATTTCCTTCGGCAAAGACGACATGGTGATCCCTGACAATAAATGGACGCTGGTGGATGAAACCCGCGATCAGGTTAAGGGATTTGAACAGCAGTATATGGATGGTCTGATCACCTTGGGCGAGAAGTACAACAAAGTTGTTGATGCTTGGTCAAAGTGTAACGACAAGGTCACCGACGCGATGATGGGGTCGATCTCGGCCCTGAAACGCGACGAGAATGGCGCCGAAATGGAACCAAACTCGGTTTACATGATGGCCCACTCTGGTGCGCGTGGTTCGGTTACTCAGATGAAACAGCTGGGCGGTATGCGGGGCCTTATGGCCAAGCCGTCGGGTGAAATTATCGAAACACCGATCATCTCAAACTTTAAAGAAGGTCTGACCGTGCTTGAGTACTTCAACTCGACTCACGGTGCCCGTAAGGGTCTGTCAGATACGGCGCTTAAGACGGCGAACTCGGGTTACCTGACCCGTCGTCTGGTGGACGTGGCGCAGGATTGCATCGTTCGCGAGATCGATTGCGGCACTGAAAACGCGATCACCGTTGAAGCGGCTGTGAATGACGGCGAGGTTGTATCGACCTTGGGGGAACGTCTGCTGGGCCGTGTGGCGCAGGATGACATCATCAAACCTGGCACAGACGAAGTGATGGTTGCCAAAGGCGAACTGATCGACGAACGCAAAGCGGATATGGTTGAGGAAAGCGGCGTTGCCTCTGTTCGCATCCGGTCCCCGCTGACCTGTGAAGCCGAAGAAGGCGTTTGCGCCAATTGTTACGGCCGTGACCTTGCACGTGGTACACGTGTGAACACGGGCGAAGCGGTTGGGATTATCGCGGCACAGTCGATTGGTGAACCCGGTACACAGCTGACGATGCGGACCTTCCACATCGGCGGCGTTGCACAGGGTGGCCAACAGTCGTTCCAAGAAGCGAACCAAGAAGGCAAAATCGAATATCGCAATGCCAGCGTTCTGGAAAATCGTGACGGCGAAACCGTCGTGATGGGCCGGAACATGGTTCTGGCGATCGTCGATGGCGCTGGCGAAGAACGCGCCTCGTTCAAACTGGGCTACGGGTCTAAACTGTTTGTCAAAGACGGCGCCACTGTGTCGCGCGGCGACAAGCTGTTTGAATGGGATCCCTACACGCTTCCGATGATTGCTGAGAAAGACGGTAAGGCCAAATTCCTTGACCTGACATCCGGTATTTCGGTGAAAGACGAGACCGATGATGCGACAGGTATGACGCAGAAAATCGTGATCGACTGGCGCGCGGCCCCCAAAGGCAACGAGCTGAAGCCGGAGATTATCATCGTTGATGAGAATGGCGAACCCGTTCGCAATGATGCGGGCAACCCTGTTGCCTACACCATGTCGGTGGACGCCATTCTGTCGATCGAAGAAGGCCAGGACATCAAAGCGGGTGACATCGTTGCACGTATCCCGCGCGAAGGTTCAAAGACAAAAGACATCACCGGTGGTCTGCCGCGTGTTGCTGAACTCTTTGAAGCACGTCGTCCGAAAGATCACGCGATCATCGCGGAAATCGACGGTTACGTGCGCTTTGGCCGCGACTATAAAAACAAACGTCGCATCTCGATCGAGCCTGCGGAAGAGGGTCTGGAGACCGTCGAATACATGGTGCCCAAGGGTAAGCACATTCCGGTTGCGGAAGGTGACTTCATCCAGAAGGGTGAATATCTGATGGACGGTAACCCCGCGCCGCACGATATTCTGGCTGTTATGGGTGTTGAAGCCCTTGCCAACTATATGATCGACGAAGTTCAGGACGTGTATCGTCTGCAGGGCGTTAAGATCAACGACAAGCACATCGAAGTGATCGTTCGCCAGATGCTGCAAAAGTGGGAGATTTCGGACTCCGGTGAGACCACATTGCTCAAAGGCGAGCACGTGGACAAAGCCGAGTTTGATGCCGCCAACTTGAAAGCGTCGAACGAAGGGCGTCGTCTGGCCTCCGGTGCGCCGATCCTCTTGGGGATCACCAAAGCATCGTTGCAGACACGTTCGTTCATCTCGGCCGCGTCGTTCCAGGAAACCACACGCGTTCTGACCGAAGCTTCGGTTCAGGGCAAACGTGACAAACTGGTTGGTCTGAAAGAGAACGTGATTGTGGGTCGCTTGATCCCAGCCGGCACCGGTGGGGCAACCCACGACGTGCGTCAGGTTGCACAAGCCCGCGACGCTGAAGTGATCGAAGAGGCCCGCGCCGAAGCCGCCGCTGCTGCATTGCTGGCAGCGCCGGTTCCAGAAGCGAACTCGGTCTTTGGCGATGACAAAGCGGATGATCTGGGTCTGGTTGACACCCCAGAGATGAGCGGTGACGAGCAGCCATAAGGCGCTTTCCCCGAACACAATATTGAAAAGCCCCGCCCAACCCGGCGGGGCTTTTTGTTTTCCAGCACCGAGTTGATGCACCATCTTTCCCCATTTACGCCGCCCCCTTGTCGTGAACGGGATGGTGTGGGGGCGGGCTGGGTGTTAGCCAGAGTGAGGAGGAGCCCACATGGCATTGACGGACAACATGAAAGGCGCGGTGTTGATGACGCTGTCGATGGCGGGGTTCACCCTGAATGACGCCTGCATGAAAGCGCTCGCGGGGGATCTTCCTTTGGGGCAGGCGGTGTTTTTGCGCGGGGTGATCGCCTCGGTTTTGATTTACCTGTTGGGGCGGTCTCTGGGGGCGTTGTCGTTTCAATTGCCCAAACGGGAATGGAAGCTGATCGGTCTGCGCGCTTTGGCCGAAATCGGCTCGACTTACACCTTTCTGATGGCGCTTTTCAACATCCCGATCGCCAATGTCACCGCGATCCTTCAGGCGCTTCCGCTGACGGTGGCTTTGGCGGCGTGGCTCTTTTTATCCGAACCGCTGGGCTGGCGCAGATTGCTGGCAATCGGCGTGGGGTTCATTGGCGTTTTGCTGATCATTCAGCCGGGCGGAGCGGGGTTCTCGGTCTGGTCTATGTATGCTTTGGGGACGGTGGGCTTTGTCACCTTTCGCGACATTATCGTGCGACGCATGGCGCGCAGCACCCCGTCGATGACTGTGGCGTTTCTGAATGCAGTGGTGATCACGCTGGCTTTTGGGGGGATGTCATGGGGCGAGGTTTGGGCCCCGGTGGATGCGCGCGCGGTTGGTCTTTTGATGCTGGCGGCGGTGTTCATCTTTGGCGGCTATCTCTTTTCCGTCATGGTGATGCGGGTGGGAGAGATCGGCTTTGTCGCCCCGTTTCGCTATACCGGCATGATCACGGCGCTGGTCGTGGGCTATCTGTTCTTTGGCGATTGGCCGGATGTGCTGACCCTGCTTGGGGCGGCGATTGTTGTCGCGATGGGGCTGTTCACCCTTTACCGCGAGCGAGTTTTGACGCGGCGGGGATAGCATCGGCCATCTGCATGTGGTGGATATAACGTGGGTCCTCCCAAAACCCATCGCCGCGTTTGTCGGCTAAGGCGCGCACGAAATCAGCACAGCACAGATGGTGCAGCCGCATCACATCGGGCAGGGCGCAAAGTCGGGCATATTCCGCATCAAACCGGGCCTGATATTTGGCCACATCGGTGCAGCTTGTGTGGTTGTGATTGAAGCGGGTGAAGAACGTGTCGTCATAGCGGTTGGTCCGGCGCGAAGCACTAAGCGTGCCGCGTTTATGCTCAAACTGCTCCGTGGTTTGCAGTATATAATGATGCAGGCTGGCCTCTGAAAAACGCACCTGATCCTGGGTCACCTGATTGATGACATTGTTGTCCGGGTGAAAGGCGGTCCAGTCGGAACCATCCGTTTGCACAAGTCGGTTATCACCCTGTCCCCACGTGTCCCCGCCCTGCCAATAACGCGGCGTATGCGCACGCCATCGACCAAAACGGTGCGGTTTGTGCAGGATGGTTTTCACAAACCGGCTTTGCGGGGTGGTTTCATCGGCCCCTAACGTGAAGTGTCGGTGTATCAAACCATCATGCCAGCGTTTGTGCCCAGATGTGCCAAAGATCCGCCAGTTCACTACCATGCCGGCGTGATCCTGTGGCACGGCGGTGAGCAAGTCTTTCAACGTGCCATCGCCGCGGTGAATAACGAGGAACTCGTCCACATCGCAGCAAAACAACCACTCAGCCTTGCGGGTCTGGGGCAGGGTGCGCGCCACCCCATAGGCCCAGGGTTGGGGCGCTTCGCCTTTTGGTGGTTTGTGGCGTTTGGCCGAGATTTCCCCCAGCCGCTTGAGCTGTCTTAACAGCGATGGCGAGTGATCGGTGCAATCGTTAAACAGGATCATGATCGTCTCGAACCCGAGCACCTTTTGCCACGCCACCCATTCCAGAATAAACGGGCCCTCGTTGCGCATTGTGGTTAGGACCAGCGATCCTTTCATCACGCAGCCTTGGGCAGTTGGGCGGCCAAATCGCGGTGATGCTGCCAGCGGGGATCTGAGCGGAAATCCTCGCCGCGTTTTTCACAAAGTGCCTGCACAAAATCGGCGCAGCCCAGGTGGTGCAATCGCATCGCACCGGGGATCGCACAAATCCGCGCGTATTCTGCGTCAAACCGAGCGGCGTGTTTTAGGGCTGTGTCATTTGGGGTGCTGTTGTGATTGAAACGCTTATAGAAAATATCAGAATACCGATCCAACCCTTCGGCGGCGCTGGCGCGGCCGCGTTTGAAATCAAACTGTTCTTCGGTTTGCAGGATATAGTGGTTCACCGAGGCGTGCGTGTGGATGATCTGATGATCCTGCGTGCCATTCAGCGACGTGGTTTCGGGGCTGTAGCCTTTCCAGCGCCGTCCGTCGGAATAGACAAAGTAATTGTGCCGCGTGTCCCAGATCCCATCGCCGTTCCAATGGCGTGGGGTGTGGGATCGCAAACTTCCGAAATTCAACGGGTCGCGCACAAAGCTTTTCACACAATTGTTCTGGGTGGCGCCCACTGGGGCAGAGTGCAGGAATTGGCGATGCACCAGCCCATCTTCCCATTGTTTATAGCCGTTGGTGCCAAAGATCCGCCAATGCACCGCCATGCCCTGCCACGGCACATCGCCGTGGTTCAACAGATGCCCAATCGTGCCGTCACCCTGATGCACCACCAAAAACTCATCCACATCACAGGTGAACATCCATTTGGCCGCCTTAACCATCGGGTGCGACCGGCAGGCGCGATAGGCCGAAGGTTGCGGGTGCAGATCAGGCCCCGGCTCATGGCGACGAATGCCAATCTCTCCTGCCTTTTGCAAAAGGCGTAACAACTGAGGCGAGTGATCGGTGCAATCGTTGAACAGGATCAGCACGTTTTCAAAGCCAATCGACTTTTGCCAGGCAATCCATTCAAGCAAGAATGGCCCTTCGTTGCGTATTGTGGTAAATGCCAGCGTGCCTTGCATCATATCCCTGTTGAATGATCTGACTTGACCACAGACTATTTAGACGCGAAAGGCGGCGCAATGGTCTAATGCC
>ATLU01000168.1_pt1 | contig 19219 bp, 14 predicted proteins | sample 178751 | NCBI WGS metagenome assembly ATLU01 (sample SAMN02211837, study PRJNA209200) | bioreactor metagenome | isolation source: day 23 sample from continuous culture bioreactor inoculated with sediment... | place: Germany: Wadden Sea | collected 2011
AGATCAATGTCAGATAGATCATTGGATACAGCGACTGGGGTTTGACGATCAGACCCTATTGAAACAAGTGGCAAGCCGCCCCTCTACCATCGTGCCAGCCAACATCACCTTCTATCCAATGCGGGTAAGCGACAATCTGCTACACAGTGGCTTTGAACTGATGAACAAGGGCACAAGCCGACGACTCTCAGAAGAGTTATTGATTGAGGGGAATATCCTACTTAAGAATACCGACATGGATATTCATCTGGGGGATATCCTCGATAGCCAAAATTACTGGAGCTGGTGGGTCAGACCCCTTGTGAAGCAGTTGGCCTCAGATATAAAATCACTGGATGGCCTGCTGCAGCATGGAACACCTCACCCCAGTATCAAACACCGCCTGCTAACCAGCCGTTTGCGACAAAATGCTTTGCGTCTTAGAAATGATTATATGAAGGCAATCTACAGTGAGGTGACCTTAAATCTGAGTCACCTTGCCTCCTTGATCATTTATCAACTACTCGAGAATAATCAGACCGCGGTCGATACAGTGCTGTTTCATCGCACGCTTTATCTGGCAGTAAAATCGGTACAGAAGATTTCCAATGTCAATCTGCATCGCAGCCTTCAAGATGCCGGTTGCTATGGTGAACTGACCATTGGTTACTGTGCCGGACTTGATCAATTCTTCCTAACGGCCTCGCAGCTGGAACTGATAGAGCATGAAGGCGACCGCTATCTGTTTATGCCGAAACTTTGTCAGGATCATGAGTTCGATCAGATCAGACTGGAAAACATGATCGCTGTCTATGCCAATGAGGCACGTCCTGTCACGGGCTTACCCCAAATCATCAGTCGCTCAATCAATCAGGCTAAACAGATTACTAACGAGCAGATGGCAGCCCATCTTTTTGATGATGAATTGCAAGGGTATTTTTGGGACAAAGCGCAATTCTCCAAACCAAGACATCAGGAGATCAATAATAAAGAGACGGCAACCCGTAGCGGTAAACCTTTTCTTATTCTGCCTAAAAACCCCAATCCGCTTGGCATTGTATTGGTGCACGGTTTTCTTGCTTCACCAGCCGAAGTTTACGCCTTTGCAGAAAAGCTCGGACATCTCGGTTTTGCCGTCATCGGACCACGTTTGAAAGGACATGGAACCTCACCCTGGGACCTGCGTGAACGCAGCTGGAAAGATTGGCTGGCATCTGTTCAACGTGCCTACCGGATCATGCAAAACTATTGCGAAGATATCTGTCTGGTCGGTTTTTCAACGGGTGGTGCACTCTCCCTTCTGGCCGCAGCCGAGCAACCAGACGGGCTGGCCGGTGTCGTAGCCATCGCTACCCCGATCAAATTTCGCAACAAAAATATGATCTTTGTTCCCTTGGTTCATCATGCAAATAAACTCATGAGCTGGCTGCCCTCATATGAAGGCATCATGCCCTTCAGACCCAATGACACCGAACACCCGGATATCAACTACAGCACCATGCCACTACACTCACTGTTTGAACTGCGTCTAATGGTGAATCAATTAACCAAGCGATTACAGGACATACACTGTCCAGCCCTGTTACTACAAGGTGATGAAGATCCGGTAGTAGTTCCAGACAGCGTCAATCGCGTCTATAACAAAATTAGCAGCAAGGAAAAAACGATTGAGCTTATCCAGTCAAACCGGCACGGCATCCTTAACGAGAATATCGGCAATACCCAAGGGATCATTATCCAACATCTGAAAGGCCTTAACTCACGTTTCACCCGCACGGTAACGGACCAGAAAAGCAATCACCCCCTCGTGCAGAAACGGGTAGTTTGATGTAACATATCAGCATCAAATTGATGCGCCGAAAGAACTCAGGCGCACGCTTTCTGTACGGCAAAATTAAATCATTTACTGAGGTAATTAAATCTGAACACGCTAAAAGTGGGTGTTTTTGTTGACGCTGAAAATATCAAGTTTAATGGCGGTTACCAATTACGATATGACGTACTGAGGCGCTTCGCTGCACGTGACGGCGGCACACTATTACGACTCAATACCTATCTCGCCTTTGACCAGGAACGAGCCAAGAAAGACCCGGAATACGCAAAAAAGTCATATGTCTATCAACAGATGGTGCGTGATTACGGCTGGAAGATCATTGTCAAACACGTAAAACGCTATGTAGATGATGAAGGAAATATCACCACCAAGGCAAATGCTGATCTGGATTTGGCAGTTGATGCCATGTTACAGGTTGAAAATCTAGACCTAGTCCTGCTGGTGACTGGCGATGGTGATTTTCTTCAGGTGGTTACTGCATTGCAAAACCGAGGCTGCCGGGTTGAGCTACTCGGTTTTAATAATGTATCCAAACAACTGCAACGTCAGGCAGATGCCTTTTATCGCGGTTACCTGATACCTGATCTACTCCCTTTCTCCTATGAACCGAGAAATGAGTGGGGTAAAGCCGGTTCTTGCGTACGGGGTGTCTGTTCTAAATGGTTCCCTGATAAAGGTTATGGCTTCCTGCGCTTCATACGGGAGGTTTCGCCCAATCTCTGGATTACTGACCCAAGAGAGCCGGAATCACCTTACGAAAGCGTGTTTTGCCACGTCAATGAACTCGCCGACGGTGTAACACCTGAATTATTGCAACACAGGGAAACCATCGTGGAGTTTTATCTAAAAGAGAGTGATGTGGATGAGGGGTTGATCGCCACCAACGTCCGGCTGGTCTATGACCCATCCTGATCGATTGTAGTTCTACTTTGCTCTACTCATCGTGCAGAATCGTGCGATAGCGTCGTTCAGCCCCAGGTAGACGCTCAATGACACCGGAATGTAATCGGAAGTTATTCTGTCGCTGATCCTCAAAATAGTATTTCAGGGTTTCTGCAATAACCTGAAATGCCAACTCGTCCCAGGGGATTTCTGTCTCTGCAAACAGTTTTACCTCGATACTCTCCTCACCCGGCCCAAAATCGAGATTCTCCAGTGGGCCACGATACAGCATGTAGATCTGATCAATATGAGGCAGACTGAACAGAGTATAGAGCGGTCCTACTGACACTCTGGCCCTGGCCTCCTCCATTGTCTCGCGCAGGGCACCCTGTTGGGTCGATTCACCATTCTCAAGAAATCCGGCTGGCAACGTCCAGTAGCCTCGGCGTGGCTCAATTGCCCGCCGACAAAGCAGTACCTTGCCTTGCCACTCGGGGATACAACCCGTCACCACATTCGGGTTCTGATAATGGATTTCACCACAATCAATACAGACATGACGCGGTCGATTGTCCCCCTGCGGTACTTTTATCTCGACTGAACTACCACATTGGCTGCAAAATTTCATAGCAGGACCCATAATTACAAATGTGTCATATAAAAAAAGGATACTCGATTTATCTGTTCTATCGCCCACCGCCAACCAAATAAACAGGTGCAAAGAACAGAAAAACAGGTGTAGTCTTGTATTCTAACGTAAAATATCGGTTCTATCGGATTTGCCAGAATAATTTGTTATGAAAATAATCATCATCCGACACGCCATTGCTGAAAACCCCACGCTGTTTGCCAAAACCTGCAAAGACGATACGCTACGCCCGCTAACAGAGAAAGGTATCAAACGGATTCTGCAGTCACGCCTGGGGCTGAAAAAACTGGAGCCAAAGGCGGAATATATACTCAGCAGCACCTTGGTCAGGGCCGTACAAACGGCAGAACAGATCGCAGAACTCTATCCAGAGGCAACACGGCAGGCTATTCCGCAACTTAATCCGGGCTCTGACCCAGCAAAACTGACCAGTCTATTATCTGACCTTCCACCGGAAAGCACCGTGCTGCTGGTCGGCCATGAGCCCGATCTCTCTGAGTTGATCTCCTGGTTTACCAATGGGTCACATTTCAGTTTCCTGCAGCTTAAACGCGGAGCAGCCTGTCTGCTCCAGTTCAAGGGCGCACCCAGATCCGCATCAGCAGAGCTCATCTGGCTATTACCCCCAAGACAACTGCGAAGTCTGAGCGGCTAATACGATACATTAATAGCCAGGAATACCCCCTTTACCTGTTCGACCACCCGAATTTAGCCTCGAACAGAACAGTTTCAATCAAACAGACCCAGTGGTAGCATGCCGATCCCGTTTGTTATAAAAAACCGCTGATATGTTGCGATATAGCCTCCACATTCCGACTACTTCAGATACCGTTGCGGCGGTGGACCTGGGGTCAAACAGCTTCCACATGATTGTCGCGAAAGTGGACAATGGTAACTTCCAGGTTATCGATCGTCTGCGGGAAATGGTTCGCCTTGGTGGCGGCCTGCTTGAAAACAAGGAACTCTCTCCTGAAACAGAAGCCCGGGCTCTCGACTGCCTGAAACGCTTTGGACAGCGCCTCAAGTCACTCCCCCATGGCAGTGTTCGTGCGGTAGGTACCAGCGCACTTCGCCAGGTACGCAACTCCGCCCACTTTCTGTCAGAGGCGGAAGCCTTGCTCGGCCACCCGATTGAGATCATCGCCGGCCGTGAAGAGGCACGCCTTGTTTATCTGGGTGTCGCCCACGGTTTAGCCGCAGGCAATGAGCGGCGACTGATCATCGACATCGGTGGTGGTAGTACCGAACTGATTGTCGGCGACGGTTTCCAGCCAAGGCGCACAGAAAGTATCCACATGGGTTGTGTCAACATGACCCGCTGGCACTTCAATGACGGGGCCATCACACCGGAAGCAATGCGTTCAGCCGAGCTTTCAGGGGCCCTGGAGATGCTGCCGGTCAAGAATGAATACCGCAGCGCCGGCTGGGAGATCGCCGTAGGCGCTTCCGGCACGATACGAGCGATCAATAAAGTAGTTCAAGCTGCTGGCTGGACCAATGGTCAGGAAGGCATCAGCTTCCAGTCACTGGAAAAACTGCGCAATGTTCTGATTGATACAGGCCATGTGGACAAGCTGCAACTCGACGGATTGAGCGATGAGCGCAAGGCCGTATTTCCAGGTGGGGTCGCGGTATTACGCTCAGTATTCAAGGCGCTGCGAATCGACCAGCTGAAGGTCTCTGATAAGGCACTGCGTGAAGGGCTGATCTATGAAATGCTCGGCCGCACCCAGTACGAAGATGTTCGCGAAAGCACCGTTCGCGCCCTCTGCCGTCGCTATGATGTGGATATGGAACATGCCAACCGGGTTGAAGCAACAGCCCGTTCACTGTTTGCTGAGACAGCCGATACCTGGCAGCTAAATGAAGGCGAATATCTGGATATGCTCTGCTGGGCCATTCGCCTGCATGAGATAGGGCTGACCGTCTCGCACAGCCAGTTTCATAAACATGGTGCCTATCTTATCGGTAACTCCGACATGCAGGGTTTCTCCCGTCAGGAACAGCGTGTGCTCTCCGCTCTGATCCGCGGTCATCGCCGAAAATTCCCCTTCGATGTATTCAACGACCTGCCAGAAGATATCTCCCTGCCGACCCTCAGACTCTGTATCCTGTTACGCCTGTCCGTACTGCTGCACCGCGCACGCTCTGAGACCACATCCGTCGAAATGAAGATCAAGGCTTCAGATAACCAGATCAAACTCAAATTTCCGGATGAGTGGCTCAACACACATACACTGCCCCGGGCTGAACTTGAGCAGGAAGCAAAGCAGCTAAGTAACCGAGGTTTTGATCTGCAATTCAGCTAGTGTTCACTTTGATTTGTGACCCATTCCTACTCACTGAATAGTAAAAGCATTGAATAAACCTTAAAGAGATCGCACACTGGGCCGAAAGCCTGTATGTGTCACCTGCTGTGGGACCCACTAGAATAAACAGAACAGCTGGGATCTAAACTGCGATGGAAATTGCTCTACTTGTACTGCTGCCGTTGTTGATATGGGCTGTCTTGCTCTACAACAAACTGATCAGCGATAAAAACCATGTGCTCGCCGCCTGGAGTGATATCGATGTCCAGTTAAAAAGACGTCACGATCTGATACCCAAGCTGGTTCAGGCCGTTCAGGTTTATACCGACTATGAACAGACCGCCCTCACACATATTACGCACCTTCGTCAAACCGCTTCAGCCACTTCCGAAACCGGGAAGCGTGAACGAATGGAATCGGCACTCAGTGAACAGGTACGATCCCTGCTACTAATTGCCGAGGCCTATCCTGAGCTGAAAGCGGGAGATCAGTTTCTCGATCTGTTGGCACAACTCAGTGATGTCGAAAATCATATTCAGTATGCACGCCGCTATTACAACGGCTCGGTACGTAATTACAATGTACGCTTGGAATCATTTCCTGATCTGCTGATCGCCCGCAGTTTTCACTTCACACCCGCCCGCTTTTTTGAACTGGAAAGTGTGGTTGAGTCTGACCCACCAGAGATCCATTAATGCCTCTACCGATTCTACGTTGGCTCCTGATCCTGTTACTGCTGATTAGTCACAGCAGCCTGGCCAGTGAAGCGATTCTTGATTACTTCAGCGACATACAGGTGCAGCAAGACGCCAGCATGGTGGTGGAAGAGAGTATCCAGGTACGGGCCGAAGGCAACATCATAAAACGGGGTATTTTCAGAGACTTCCCTACAGATTATAGTGACAGGCTGGGCACCCGTTATCGGGTCGACTTCGAACTGCTTGAGGTGCGAAGGGATGGCAACCCGGAGTCTTACCATACCGAACGACGGGATAACGGTATCCGTATCTATGTAGGTGATAAAAATACCTTCCTGAAACCGGGCAACTACCGTTATACCCTACGCTATAAAACCAACCGGCAACTCGGCTTCTTTGACCAGCATGACGAACTCTACTGGAACGTCACCGGTAACGGCTGGGCCTTTCCCATCCACAAGGCGAGCGCCCGTATCCAACTACCAAACAGCGTGCGGCTTGGAGCGATTCAGGTTGAAGGTTATACCGGCGCAAAAGGTGCCTCGGGTGGCGATTACCGGGCCGAGTTCACCCGTGACGGCGATGCCTTTATCGAAACCACCACACTGCTCCCCGGCTATCACGGACTGACTATCGTCGTCTCCTGGCCAAAAGGCCATGTAGTGGAGCCAGATCAGGAGCAAAAACTGGCTTGGTTCATGGCTGACAATCAGGGCTTGTTAATTGCTGGTGGCGGCCTGCTCCTGTTACTGGGCTATTATCTGCTGGTCTGGTATCGGGTAGGTCGTGATCCGCAAGGTGGTGTAACCATTCCCCTCTATTCGCCACCCAAGGGCTATTCTCCCGCCTCTATGCGCTTTATTCGCAAGATGGCTTATGACGATCAGGCTTTCGGTGCTGCCATCGTCAACATGGCCGTCAACGGCTACCTCACCATCAAAGAGAGTGACTCCGGTACCTTCACCCTGACCAAGACAGGAGAGACACCCAAGCTTGCCCCGGGAGAAGCCGCCATCGCCAGCGCCCTGTTTAAGGGGCGGGGTCAATCCATCGAGCTGAAACAGAAGAATCACTCGCGCCTGGGCAAGGCCCTGAAGGCGCATAAAAACTCGCTGAAGCGTGACTATGAAAAGATCTATTTCATCACCAATAGCGGGTTTATTATTCCCGGCATCCTCATCACCATAGCCCTGCTGGTTGGGGGTATTCTCACGGCCGGCACAGAGGAAGCCCTCGCCATCGGTGGCTTTATGGCGGTGTGGCTCTCCATCTGGAGTATTGCGGTCTATAAACTGGCGTTGAATGTATTTAGGGCCTGGCGCAGCGCCCGGGCCTCTAAAGCCAGTGGTTATGCCAAGGCCTTTTTCACCACCCTCTTCGCTCTCCCCTTCTTTGCTGGTGAAGCGTTTGGTATAGGCATGCTCACCTTCGCCATATCACTCCCATTCACCCTGGTTCTGCTGCTTGCTGTTGGCATTAACTTTCTGTTCTATGAATGGCTCAAGGCCCCCACATTGGCCGGCCAGCAGTTGTTGCAACAAGTAGAAGGTTTTCGACTCTACCTGGGCGTGGCCGAGCAGGATGAACTGAACTACAAACATCCTGTTGAAAAGACTCCCGCACTGTTTGAAGCCTTCCTGCCCTATGCACTGGCATTGGGCGTGGAACAGCAGTGGGCAGAGCGCTTCTCCGGCATCCTGGCGGCAGCCGGAAAAGGGGGCGAAAACTACCAGCCTGGCTGGTATAACGGACGAAGCTGGAACAGTCACAATCTGACCGGCTTTACCACCGCCATGGGCAGTGCCATGGGTTCCGCTATCTCCTCCTCATCAACAGCTCCGGGTTCCTCATCCGGTAGTGGTGGCGGGGGCTCCTCTGGCGGTGGAGGCGGCGGTGGCGGTGGCGGTGGCTGGTAACAGGCCAATTTGATGATAGAGTAGTCTCATCAAGAATAATCGCCAGCAGGAGCAATAGAATGGATGAGATGATCTACATCGGATGCAGCGAGAGTGATGTTGGATTGCTGCCCCGCATGGCCAACCGTCATGGCCTTATTGCCGGTGCTACCGGAACAGGTAAAACCGTCACACTGCAGGGGCTTGCAGAATCATTCAGCCGCCTGGGTGTACCGGTCTTTCTGGCTGACGTAAAGGGTGATCTCTCTGGGCTAGCACAACCCGGAAAACCCCACCCAAAGGTGCAGGAACGGCTGGATCAGATGCCACTGGACGACTTCACCTTCCAGGGCTTTCCCGTTACCTTTTGGGATATCTTTGGCAAACAGGGTCACCCGGTTCGCACCACCATCTCGGATATGGGTCCACTGCTACTGGCTCGTCTGCTCAATCTGAACGATACCCAACAAGGTGTCCTGGCACTGGTCTTCCGGGTGGCCGATGAGAATGGCTGGCTGTTGCTGGATATCAAAGACCTGCGTGCGATTCTGAAGTTTGTGGCAGAAAATGCCGCTGATTTCAGAACACTTTACGGCAATGTCTCCTCCGCCAGTGTGGGCGCTATTCAACGACGACTGATTACCCTGGAAGATCAGGGTGCAAAAAAACTGTTCGGTGAACCTGCGCTTAACCTTCAGGATCTTATACAGAACGATGACAACGGCCTCGGTGTTATAAATATTCTGGCTGCTGATCAGTTGATGAACTCACCCCAGCTCTACAGCACCTTCCTGTTCTGGCTGCTCTCTGAACTGTTTGAGCAGATGCCCGAAGTGGGTGACCAGGACAAGCCAAAGCTGGTGCTGTTTTTTGATGAAGCTCACCTGATGTTTGATGATGCCCCGGAGGCGCTGCTGGACAAGATCGAACAAGTCGTCAGGCTGATTCGCTCTAAAGGAGTCGGTGTCTATTTTGTCACCCAGAATCCTCTGGATATACCTGACAGTGTGCTGGGTCAACTGGGTAACCGTGTACAGCATGCCCTGCGCGCGTACACCGCGAAAGATCAAAAGGCGTTAAGGGCAGCGGCTCAAACCTTCCGGGACAACCCCAAACTGGACACTGAGCAGGTCATCAGTGAACTGGGTCTGGGTGAAGCCCTGGTCTCCACCCTGGATAGCAAGGGACGACCCAAGATTGTTGAGCGCACCTTGATCAGACCACCTGAGAGTCAGATCGGTCCGATTAAACCCGCCCTTCGCAAGACCATTATGGCCAGCTCACTGGTTGCAGGGGTCTATGATACCGCCGTGGATCGTAAGTCCGCTCATGAAATTCTGACAGAGCGGGCAGCACAACAAGCCGAAGCACTGGAAGCCGAAGAGGTAGAGAAGGCTCGCGCGAAGGAGGCTGCCAAGGAGAAAAAGAGCAGCAGTGGAAGAGGACGTCAAACGGTAATGGAGTCGTTTTTCAAAAGCGCCGCCAGAGCCGTCGGCAGCACGATTGGCAGACAGATCATTCGCGGCGTATTGGGATCGATCATGGGTGGACGACGTTAACCACCGTTAGGGTTGCTGGTCAGAATGGTAGATCAGCAACTCACGAGTATGTCGTATTCTGTCGATATCCTCCATTGATGCCACAGACTCCAACTGATTAATATAGTCGTCCGGAAGTTCATGCTCACGCGCACCCTGGATCACATGCTCCTTATACCAGTGATAAGGCATGAAGCTTGCGTCTATTCGGGTCGCTCGATAAGTGAAGGCCAAACAGACCTCCCCTGTCGGCAAAACAAGCTCAACAGAAGCCACGTCATAGCCCAATCCCACCCCTTCAAACTGATCCAATAACGGCCGGTCTTCGATAGCAATTTCGTAGAGTACACCGACGACACGGTGGTCATCTTCACCGGTATAGAAGGCATCACATTTACCAGAGCCATCACGGCCCTGTTTATGCCAACGTAGGGTATGTCCTGCCAATGTGGCCTGAGAGAGTGGATTGGCGGTTGGAATCCGCGCCCCCAAGCGGCGGGTCGACATATTGGAACCGTAAGCAAAATAATATAGCTGACTCATCGTTCTGCCATCGCCAGTTTTGCTCCCAGCGCAGCAAAGGCAACTGCAAAACCACGTTGCAGCCGATTGATAATGCGCGGGGAGTGAATGACATAATCCCTTACCGTACCGGCAAACAAACCGTAGCAGACAAACACCACGAATGTAATCAGCATGAAGATGCTACTCAGCATGCTCAGATCAATGATCGGTGAAGCAGAACCCGCAGGCACAAACTGAGGTAGAAAAGCGATAAAGAACATGGAGAGTTTAGGGTTCAGGATATTAATCAAAAAACCCTTAACCGCAATATTCAGCATACCGTGCTGACAGCGTCTTTGATCAATAACCAGACTGCCGGTATCTCGCCACATAGACCAAGCGATATAGAGCAGATAAAGTGCGCCCAGATATTTCAGCACCTGAAAAGCCATCGCACTAAGATGCAGAATTGCCGAGAGCCCAAGAATACTCACCAACAGATGCGGTAATGCACCAAAGGTACAACCCACAGAAGCAGCCAGGCTGGCACGATGGCCTACAAAAAGCCCCGTGGAGACCGTATAAATGACGCCTGTTCCGGGTAACATTACGATTATTAACGAGGTAATGAGAAACTCTGTTGTAAACATCTAGCCTATCCAACGCTGGAGAATAAAATCAGACTAGCATATTTTCCACCCCGGCGGCATTATCAGACACCCGATCGGCAAAGCACCACAACAAGCAAACCCGTGTATTTTGGTTTCTCCAAAGCCAAGTCACATCTACCAGGTCAGTTGATAACAAAGGGCTTTGCACCATCCGTAGTTTACGAACAATCCGTTTCTTCCTCATCAAAGTGTAGCAGGCAAAAATGGGGCAACAGGTAAAAAAGGTCCGAATGAACCAGCTATCGGCAGGCTCATCTAATCCTTCTCAGAATCAATACTTGTCATCAAACCCGCCATATACCGATCACCCATCACCGTCTCATCACTGATCAGTTCATCCAGCGCCTTTATTACCGCGTCATCCAACTGAATATCACCGGCAGCGGCATTTTCCCGCATGAATTCAATATGCTTGGTACCTGGGATCGGGACCAGAGTTTTATCTGCTTTAGCCAGCAACCAGGCGATGGCCAGTTGCGCCATAGTGCAGCCTTGTTCTCTGGCAATAGCGCCATAAGGCGTCAGTAGTTTCTGATTAATAGCGAAAGCATCTGGTTCGAAGCGCGGACGCGCCACATTGGTACGGATATCCCCCTCCTCCAACTCAGTGACATCCTTGGCACAGCCGGTCAGAAAACCACGCCCCAAGGGAGAAAAGGGAACGAAGCTGACACCCAGCTCTTTACAGGCTGACAACATCTGCCGCTCTGGCGTCCTGGCCCACAATGAGTATTCCGACTGAACAGCGGCAACGGGATGAATGGCATGGGCCCGGCGCAGTGTGGCACTGGAGACCTCAGACAAACCAATCGTACGTATCTTCCCCTCTGCCACCAGATCAGCCAGTGCCCCGACACTCTCTTCAATCGGCACATGTGGATCCAATCGATGCAAATAATAGAGATCGATAACATCGGTCTGCAGGCGTTGCAGACTCAACTCACAGGTCTGCTTCACTGTCTCGGGTCGACCATCAACACCCAGGGTTCCATCATCACCTCGATAGATACCGCACTTGCTGGCTAGTGTGTACTCATCACGGCGATGACTCAGTGCGCGACCTATCAGGCTCTCGTTGTGTCCCATACCATACATGGCGGCGGTATCTAGAAAGGTATAACCCGCATCCAGTGACTCCTGTAGCAGTCGCTCAGAAACCGCATCATCCGCCGTACCATAACCCCACGACATACTCATGCAGCCCAAACCCACGGCGGAGACCGAAAACGGCCCGATCATTCGCGTGTGCATCCCCTCTCTCCTGTTTAATCCTGATAATCGTCAATGCAGACCATACTGTATTGAATCCGTTATTTCGTCACCATAAACCCGGCAGTTTTTAATGTTAATGCAAAAGCGTCACAACCACCCAAATCATTCAAAGCACTTATATCACCGGCAAAAGACTGTGCAACGGCTTTTTGAGCTGAAAACTTAACAACTTTATAACAAATCATCATTAGTGAAATAAATAGTAACAGGACCCGGTCTTGTTAAGTGCCAATCGGCAAAACTATTTGAAACGATCAAGATTGAACTCGGAGGAGTCCACATGAAGAAATCAACCAGCTTACTCGTCGCATCTGCTATTACAACCGCTCTGGCCATGGCGCCAATGACCGGTGTACATGCCGATACGGGAAAAGAGAAGTGCTATGGCGTAGCCAAAGCAGGAAAAAATGATTGTAAAGCAGGCCCTGGAACCAGTTGTGCCGGGTCATCAACCGTTGATGCTCAAGGTAATGCCTGGATGCTGGTACTGAAAGGCAGTTGTGAAAAGATCGTCGGCGGCAGTCTGGCTGACAAAGGCTGATAGATTAATGAATGAAGCGATTACATCGCTGCGTTCGGCACCGGCCCGGGTCCCTTCAAGGGCCGGGGCCGGGCTTAAGGCGGTTCATTATCAGACGATCATAGATGAACAGCCGGATATCGGCTGGTTTGAGATACACCCTGAAAACTATATGGGCAAAGGCGGCGCGCCACTGCGTTATCTGGAACGCATCCGGTCGGACTATCCCATTTCCATGCACAGTGTTAGCACCTCACTGGGCAGCCACCTGCCTCTGGACAGGACGCATCTGAATGAGCTGAAACAGCTGGTTGATCGATTTCAGCCAGGCCTGGTGTCAGAACATTTATCATGGAGTCACGGTTATGAATGGTATACCAACGACCTGATACCGCTGCTTTACACAAAAGAATCATTGGACCTGATTGTTGAACATATTGAGCAGGTTCAAGAGACACTGCAAAGAAAAATTCTGATCGAGAATCCTTCATCCTATCTGCAATTTAAGCAGAGCAATATCCCAGAACAGGAGTTCCTGGCTGAAGCGGTTAAGCGCAGCGGCGCCGGCTTGTTACTGGATGTAAACAATGTCTATGTATCCTGCAAAAACCATGGCTGGGATATAGAAGAGTATCTATCACCCATTACCCAGGAGATGGTGGGAGAGATCCACCTAGCCGGTCACGCTATTCAGTCACTGGGGGGTCAAGACCTGTTGATTGATGATCATGGATCACCGGTCTGTACAGCCGTCTGGGAACTCTATCGGCACTGTATCGACCGCCTTGGTGAAGTGCCTACCCTGATCGAAAGAGACAGCAATATTCCAAGCTTTGCAGAACTGCAAAAAGAGGTTCAGTTTGCGGAACACTACCTGAGAGCGAACCAGGAGGTTGATCGTGTCATCACTCGCTGAATTGCAACAGACCTTTTGTGATGCCCTTATATCACCAGAAGCACCATCTGAGGCCCTACTCAAAGAACTTGTTGATGATGGACTGGCCCTGCAACGTTTTAATGTCTATCGAAATAACTTCATCGTCTTGAATGGTGACGCACTAGCGGACATGTACCCAGTAATAAAGCGTCTGATCGGCGATGAGGCATTCCGTGTCCTGGCGAATGCTTATGTTCGTCAGCATCCACCGAAAGAACGGGCTCTGTTGCTTTATGGCGATCAGTTTCCCGGTTTTATTGAATCAATTACCGAACTGTCTGAATTACCCTATCTGGCCGATGTAGCCCGTATCGAGTATGCCTGGACTGAGAGTTATCACGCGCAAGAGCAGGGCAAACTATCAGAGCAACAGGTGAGTGAGATTGCGGCTGATAAGTTAGGCGAGTGTCAATTACGACCACATCCATCACTGCACTGTATCAGCTCTGCGTTCCCCATCTACGCTATCTGGCAGACCAACCAGTCGGATAATTCTACTGAATGTATTTCACTCGACCAGGGAGAATCGCATGTAATCGTGCTGCGACCAGATAGTGATGTTGAAGTAAGGGAAGTGAGTCTGGGAGCCTGTCACTTTCTTAAACAGCTACAGTCAGGCAACTCTATTGACCAGGCGTATGAAGCGGCGAGCGAACTGGACGACACATTTGATCCAGGCCGCTTTCTCACTAAGCACTTATTTGATGGCACCTTTTCTCAGATAACACCATCGAGTTAACAACTGATAAAACAAGAAATTCAGAGGCATCCAGCAATGAAAACACAGATACTAAAATTCGAATCCCTGTTTGATTGGCTGGGCCAGTTGATACCGGCACCACTGATAGGTCTTATCGCACGACTGGCCATTGCATACACCTTCTTTTCATCTGGCAGAACCAAGGTCACCGGCGTTCTTGAAGTAACAGACACGACACTGTTCCTTTTTAAAGAGGAGTACGCAGTGCCGGTTATTCCATCTGACATCGCGGCCTACATGGCAACCTATGCGGAACACTTTTTTCCCATCTTGCTCGTTCTGGGGCTGTTCACCCGGTTTGCGGCGCTCTCACTACTGATCATGACCCTGGTGATACAGCTCTTCGTCTATCCAGACGCCTGGAATGTTCATCTCTGGTGGGCTATTGCCCTGCTCTATTTGATCAAACACGGCGCAGGAAAGGCCTCGCTGGATCACGCCATCAAGGGAAGTGCTGTCAGATAACAATAAGGCGATGAGGCCCTTGATTGACACCCGCTAGTATTGCCACCCGTAGGTTGGGTTGAGTGGAACGAAGCCCAACGACTATTCTGGAAACGTTGGGCATCACTTCATTAACCCCAACCTTATATTGAACAGTGTCTGTAATGAGTCACATATTTGTTACTGAGAAAGAAACCGTTTATTCAGCTCCTTAACAATAAGGAGATGAGGGTTTTGATTGACACTCACTCGTGTTGTCACCCGTAGGTTGGGTTGAGTGGAACGAAGCCCAACGACTATTCTGGAAACGTTGGGCATCACTTCATTAACCCCAACCTACTTATATTGAACAGTGTCTGGAATGAGTCACATATTTGTTACTGAGAAAGAAACCGTTTATTCAGCTCCTTAACAATAAGGAGATGAGGGTTTTGATTGACACTCACTCGTGTTGTCAGCCGTAGGTTGAGTTAAGTGGAACGAAGCCCAACAAACGTTCTGGATATGTTGGGCATCACTTCGTTCACCCCAACCTACTTACATTGAACAGCGTCTGGAATGAGCCGCATGTTTATTACAGAGAAATAAACAGTTTATTAAGTTCTGTAGGATAACCAATGCTGTAGCCCTGAGCATAGTCAACTTCCAGCTCGGCTAACGTATTAAGAATCGCTTCACTCTCCACATACTCTGCGATCACCTGTTTATTCATATGGTGAGCAACTTCAGTAATAGATTTTACCATGGCACGACTAACCGCATCCGTATCCAGATCCTTCACGAATATGCCATCTATCTTTACAACATCCACAGGGAACTCTTTCAGATAAGAGTAGGATGCATAGCCTGATCCAAAATCATCCAGATAAAACTGGCAACCCAGCGCTTTAATCTCTTCCATCAATTTTCGTGCCTGGTCCATCTGACTGACCATTGCGGTTTCGGTTATTTCAAAGGCCAGCATTTCAGGTGGTATGGGCGAGTTAGTCACCTGTTCCCTGAGAAAAGGAATCAGGGTTTCATCCGACATTGACTGGCCGGATAGATTGATACTGAAAGCGCCCAGACTCGTGTTGATATTGCCTTTAAGGCTTTTTCTGGCCCAGTCAAAAAAGCGTTGAACAACCCAGCGATCAACCGCACGCATACGCTCATACTGCTCTGCCGCCAAAATAAATTCATAGGGACTGCTCGGCATATCCCCGTCATCTAGACGACGCAGCAGTATCTCATGGTGTGTCGACAACCCTTCATCCTGAAACACCGGTCTGATTAATTGGCCATGCAACTCAAGTCGATTCTCTTCCAGTGCCTTTTCGATCAGCGGTACCGATTGAGCCAGGCGTTTTTTCTGCGCAAAAACCTCTCCCTCATGCTGATAACAGCAGCACCGGTTCCGCCCCTCTCTTTTGGCTTCAGCACAAGCCGAATGTGCCGCATGGTTAACTTCATCTGCGTGCCCTGTGCCACTCTCTATTTCAGTTATACCAATACTGACTGTTACGGATATCTGGTGTTCAGCCCATTCAAATCGGAAGTTTTCAATTGCGACCCGCAGACTCTCAGCAATGGCATAGCCACGATCCAGCGTACACTCTTCTAACAAAATACTGAATTCATTATCACCCGTACGCGATACAGCACCTGGGTGACTGATCAGACTGCTACAGATTCCGGCAAGCCTGGCCAGAAAGTGATCGCCGCCCTCCATACCGCACAGATCATTAATGAGGGTGAACTTATCCACATCCATACAGATCAACAGATGGCGGCTACCCGCCTGTTCCTGGCAATTGAGCAGATGATTCAGGTCTCGCTGAAAGGCACGGCGATTTTTCAAGCCAGTAACGCTGTCTTGATCACTCTCATCTCTCAAGCGACCAAAGCCCTCTTTAAGGGCCCGTTCAACAGCACGCTCAACCATCGGCAAGCCATGATCTTCAATAATCGCTATCTGATTGGCTTGAATGCGTTTGAGCAATTCTGATCGTTTATAATCCAGCGCTTTGACACCACTACCGTCGACAAAGACATAACGATCTTTTGCATCATCACACCAGGCAAGACTGAGCATACGAGTACGCCCATTGGGTTGTCTTTCGGTTATCCAGTCCTCTTTTTCAAGCCGGTCCAACTGACGAACAGATTGCGGCTCAACATTCGGCAACTCCGCTATCGCCACCGGCTTCACAACCGTATTAGGTATTAACTGATCGAAGTAACCCTTAGAAATATCAACCCGATTCTGATTGTATTCTGCGTATGTTTTACTGTCTTTTTCCAGGCTCTGGCCAATGCGCCCGATCAGTACGGCCCCTTTATCTTTAAAGATGGGATAGGCCTCAAAACCACTGTGCAGGACTTTGCTGACCTTGCGCCATTTTTCCGCTGTGATAGACGCTTGTTTGGTGCCAGGCTGAAAAGCATTATTCAACAATACCAACACTTGTTGATAGTGTTTCAGATACTTGGTTTCCTCTTCGCCCTGACGGTATGATTGAACCAGCAAGCCGACCCATCCAAGACGTAGCAGTTGATCGATCAGTGTAGAGATAGAACCCTTCAGCTCCTGCTCAAGAAACTGGCGGACCAGTTGCCCTGCGCTCTCTCTCTGTTGTTCTGCATTACAACCTGACAGCACCAGACCCAGGTTTGAATTAAAGGTATTTTTACACTCTGCCAGTAGCCCGGATATATCCTGGGATACAGCATTCAGATCCGCCTTACCCCCGGCCGCCTCCAGTGAACTAAGAACAGATTCGAGTTTTTCATTCTCTTTCTGCGCAATGGCGGACCCTTCATTGGCGGACATAAACAACGCAAGTTGGTCAAGGTTGTCCAACAGTTTACGGGAGCTATGTGAAGGGTCATTGAGTACGGCAGGGTCTTGAATAGCCGCCTTGGCAAGCGGTACCTGAACCTGCCGAAGTATCTTGCGGGTCATCGCATTGTGACGCGGATCCTGTTGCGATACCTGCAAAAGATTTTCTGTCGCCTCAATGATCTGTCTGCTCTCTGCAGAAAGTGCTACACCCCCTGATTGACCGGCATGCCCGCCCAGTGCTCGTACAATACGATCGGTAAGATGACGCTGGTCACCCTGCACCATATCTTCCAGCGCATGGGTAATGGCCGCATCACTGGAAACCTGAACCGATGCATCACCATCAGCATCTGTTGATGATTTTTGACCGCCAAAATAGCCGGACAGCGTCTCGATCAGTGTCCGAGGATGACGGCGCCCTTGGGCTGGTGGTGCCACCTCATTATTTTCAGGTACAAAATCCGTTACCCGTTTATTCCGCGTGGCAGAGACAGCCAAACCCTGCTGCTCCAATGACTGGTAGACAGGATGGTAAAGTTGATCGAGGCCCGACAGTACCTGTTCAGCAAACACTGTATAGGCAGTACGTCGTGCATCCCCGGAAACGTTGAGCGGATCCAGACTCTTTTTAAATGACCACAGCAACCGATAGGGTGACAGCGGGTTGTTATCATTGCTGACGGGCGATTTGGCCAGAAAGGCTATCGATTGCGAAAGGTTGTGTAAGGTACTGGCGAGATTCCCCTCCATCCGACGGGAGAGACCCACCACAGCAGCCCACTCATCAAACTCCTCTTCATCCACCAGTTCCAGGCTTTGATTGGCAGACTCTGTAACTTCATCTGCCTCTGATGCGCATTGCAACTGCTCCCAGCTGCGCGACACCTGGGATAAAAAGCGCTGCTTTACATGCGCCTCTTCATCATGAAATAACCGTCTCGCATGGCGAAGGTCCGGTTGCTTCTGTTGACTGGCATGATCCTCCTGCAACAAAAGGGCCTCTTCCAGTTGAGTAAAATACCCGTCAATATGCGTTGATAGATAGTTATCCAGCTCAGTGGCCAGCTGGGTCAGTGGTTGGTTGTCGTGATCTTGCTTTCTTAAGCTTGCCCTAATCCGACTCTTCCGCTCTGTCATGGCAAGATGTGACAGATAACGCTGCACCGATGGATCAGGCGACATAAATGCAACGCCTACCCCATCTGATGACTCAAAGGTAAATCGAACCGGCACTTTATATTTTATGTTGTCTGCAGGCTGTTCCAGCAGCTGAACTTCAGCATGAAGGTTGGACTCTCCCAACTGTTGCTGTCCATTTCTAATCCGTTTGAGAGCGTCATTGTCAATTGCCAGATAGAGTCCACCCTCAGAATAATTACTGATTTGGCAATCGGCACGCTCTGTCCCATTCACCACCAGCTTTGCCGGGTGGCTAATCAGAAATCGCTTATATCTGCGTCGATTCTGGGTCAAGGGATAGTCCTTTATAAATATCTTTCCAAT
>ATLU01000169.1_pt1 | contig 19053 bp, 17 predicted proteins | sample 178751 | NCBI WGS metagenome assembly ATLU01 (sample SAMN02211837, study PRJNA209200) | bioreactor metagenome | isolation source: day 23 sample from continuous culture bioreactor inoculated with sediment... | place: Germany: Wadden Sea | collected 2011
GGTTCACCTTGGCGAAGCCCGCCCATTGCGCCACCTTCCATGTGAAGTTTTACTTCGCGCGCATCTGCGATCCTGGTCATGGGCTTCAGCGGATTGGCAGGTAAGGCGTTGATTGCACCGCGCGCGACCCGCGCATTGCGGCCCATAACGCCAAATTCCGCAAGGATGAAACCCTCATCCCCCTCGTGAATGGCGATGAGTGCCTGCTCGCCCACATCAGCGGTGACATCCAGGATGAAATCCGCCCGCTGTGCCGGGCCCAATATGGCATGGTCGGTCGCGTCAGGCACCAGCAAGGGCATGCCGTCGAGCGCGACAATTGCCCCGACCATCCCATGCAGGCCAATCACCATCACCCGATCTGTCGACACATTGACCAATCGCAACCGCAGGCGGTCATTGCGTTTGACCTGATCGAGTGAGGGTGTCAAATGCGCGTGGATGAAGTTCCCCATCCTTCCTGCATGGGTCCAATCATGCATCGCACCGAAATCTTCGCTGATCGCGGCCTGTTCCGTCAGCCGCCAATCGTCGATGACAACCGATATGTCGTGATCCACATCGGGCGGGTCCACTTCGTCCACAATCAAAAGACCATACAGCCCTCGGGCGACCTGTTCGGTGGATTGGTTGTGGGAATGATACCAATAGGTACCCGCGTCCGGCGGGGTGAAATCATAGGTGAAGTGCTCCCCCGGGGCGACAGCATCCTGCGTCATCCCCGGCACGCCATCCATCGCGTTGGGAATGCGCAGCCCGTGCCAATGAACCGACGTCGGCTGAGGCAGCTCATTCACCAGTCGCCGGGTGAGGGGCGCGCCCTGACGCAACCGGATTTCCGGACCCGGAACGCCGCCGTCATAGCCCCAGATTTCAGTCTTGGGAATGTCGCCCGGCACCAGTTGAACCATCCCAAGTCGCGCTGTCAGATCCAAGGTCGCGGGTGTCGCTGTTGCGATATATGGCAGGGTGGACAGGGCGGTCGCCCCGGCCAGAAACTGCCGTCTATTGACGTTTTTTTTCGGGTCTTTTGGCTTTTTCACGTCTTTTGGTTCCTTTCCTTAAATTTCACCACCGCATTATCCACCCTCATGAGTGTCCATGAGATAGGTCGCGATGGCCTGTCTGTCCGCGTCATTGAGAAAGCTGGTGCCATAAAGAACCACCTCGCCCATTGCCCCGCCAAAGGCGTCGCCGTCTGGGGTTAGCCCGCTGCGTAAGGCATAGGCGAGGCTGTCCGTGTCCCATCCGCGGGCGATTAGCGTCTGGGCGTTGATCGCGGGCGCCTTGTCGCCGCCGGGTAAGGCATCGCTGCCCATAAAATGCTCCGTGTCTGATTTTCGCGCGCCCACAAAGTTGCGGCCGGTGTGACACGCGGCACAATGGGTGGCCCCTTCAACCAACGCTCGTCCTTGGTTCCACATGTCCCCTTTGCCCGGCACGGGGGCATTGCGGGGCGGTTCCAAGAACGCCGCACGCCAGAGTTTCAGCCCCCATCGCTGATCGAACGGGAAGGCCATCTCGTGATCTTGTGACGGGGCCGCCACGGCAGGAACAGTTTGAAACGCCGCCCAAAGGTCTGCAATATCTTGATCGGTGAAGTTCGCGTAAAACGGATAGGGGAAGGCCGGATAATAGGGATCCCCAGTTGGGGACACGCCCTGACGCACGGCGCGGGCGAATTGCGCCATGCTCCACCCGCCAATTCCGTGATCCGGATCCGTGGTCAGGTTGGGCGAAAACAAGGTTCCAAATGGGGTATCCAAGGCGACACCACCGGCCAAAGGCGCACCGCCTTGGGCGAAGTTTGTGTGGCAGGCAATGCAGCCGGATGCCCGCGCCAAATAGGCCCCCTGATCCACATTTCCCACAAGGGTAAGGGGCTCCAGCGACCGGCCGATCGGCCACGCGACGATGACGGTTAGCCCTGCGGATGCCAGCACGGCGCCCGTCAGAGACATACGGATGAGCTTGCGCATCGCTTGGCCCTACTTCTCAGCCCGGAACCGGGTGTGACACGCCGAACAAACCTGACCCAGCATAGTGAAGGCACCATCCGCGGGCATATCCGCGTAATCCATCATTGTTGCGCGGCCCCCCATCATCGCCCCGCCCATCATGGTGGAGCCGCCCATCATGCTTGCCCCCTGCCCCGAAGCGTCCGCCATCATCAGCCCATTGTCAGCGGCCATCGCGAGGCCACTTGCCGCGACACGCAATTGATCGGCCAGTGCTGCGAAGTTTTGCCAGTCGTTCCAAACAACATCCTTGGCTTCCGACGGCGCACCACCACTTCCCTCGGGAAACAGCCGGGTCAAAGCATCGCCAGCGTGGTCGCCAATTCTGGTCGCTTCGCGGCGAATGACATCAGCATCATACGCCGTCTTCCCTTGCATCATGGGCGTCAGCACCTTGATCGCCTCTTTCATCACACCCATGCCGTCCATACGTTCTTTCACGATACCGGTCGCATCCCCATGGGCCCAAGCCGTGGCAGTTGCCGACGCAGCCACGGCGCCAATCGCAAGTTTCTCGATTTTCATAATATTTCTCCTGTCCGAAAATATCGACGCGCGGAAAACCCGCGCAGGTTCGCATTTTTCAGATCAGGAAGCGGGGAGGTGGTGGATCAAAAGAGGATGAAATAGGCGAGGCCTGCGTTGCATCGGGAAGGCCATGTCGTGCCGATTGCTCGTCGAATTGTGGCGCCACCTCAGAGGCGAAAACGATTGCTGGGCCAGAACAATACGCACCACCGTGGCAATGCCCTTCGTGATCATTCGCGATATGCTGGGCCTCAACCGCTATGACAACGGCGTCCAAATCTTGACCGTGCTGCCCATGTGCCAGAGCGGGGTCGCCCATCGCCAGAACGCCGACGAAAAACACGCCGATCAGAATGAGCAATTGCCGAAACCTTTTGTCGGGGACGGTGTTCACGTTTCAGTTTATCCCATTCTCACGCTGCAATTCTCTGACATAAGAAACGATGGTGGCAATGTCAGCGTTGGTCAAGCCCTCGACGGGCGGCATATTGCCAAAGGGCCAGTGGTGCGCCTTGACCCCACGCTGGGCCGCAAAGACAAAGGCCATATCCGCATGGTGGCTTGGCTCATAGATCTTGTGGATCAAGGGGGGCGCGATCCCCTGTTGACCGGCAGCATTCTCGCCATGGCAACTGGCACAGACCGCATCAAAGGCGCGCTTTCCCAAGATGGATTGATCGCTCAGCGCAGCAGGCAGGCGAACCTCCACCATGGCGGCGCCCGCTTTCGGTTGAACCGAGACCTCGCTGGTTTTCTCCTCGGTTGAGCGCTGGGAAAACCAGACGCCCGCAACCCCCACTGCGGCGGCAGCTGCAAATGTGATCAATTTTATCTGCGTCATGTTTTTCTGCGCCATGCTTTTCTGCGTCATGTATTGTTCCTTCTTACCGCGTCGCTCAGATCAGTTTCACCTGAGTACCCACCTTTGTCAGGGCGAACAAATCCTGGATTTGTTCGTTGTAAAGACCGATGCAACCGTTTGACGACCGACGCCCGATCTTGCGCGTGTCGTTGGTACCGTGAATGCGGTAATACTGCCAGCTGAGGTAAAGTGCGTGCGTGCCCAAAGGGTTTTCTGGTCCTGGTCCGATGAAATCTGGCCACTCTGGGTTGCGCTCTTTCATCGAAGGTGTTGGTCGCCATGAGGGGCCGTCCACCTTGCGAATGATCCGGGTGTCCCCAAGGCGGGTAAGGTCGCCGGTCTGCGGGACGCTCGTGGGATAAATCTTCGACACGCGCCCATCCTCGGACCAATATTGCAGCATTCGGGACGTTGTATCCGACAGGATCACCCCGTTCTCAAGCGTCTCGAAGTGATCTTGCCAGCGATGGGTTCGGAACGAGGAAATATTCCGCGGCACCTCGCCGTCAGCCAAAGCCGTCTGCGCAAGGACCATTGGCACCGGAAGGGCGCATCCAGCCACCAATCCCGAAAGAAACCGTCTTCTAGATGTGAAAAGGCGCATGTCGAGACCACCACTCTGCTTCAATCCTCGCCCCCTTCGTCGGTGGCCGGTGATCGGGGTGATGATGGGTTCCCCCATGGGAGGGTCAACAGGTGTTGTCTTCACGATCGAGTGAAGATTTAGGGGGGCGGGTGGTTTGGCCAACCTGTTTTGCTGGCTTATCGGGCCGACAGGCAACGCGCGGCGAACGGCGCCGCAAGCTGAGAGGTTTTCCGGCGCTGTCTCGACCTTGTCCAAAGCGCACGGCAGAGACCGTCAATTCACAATCCCCGAGCCTAAAGCGTTCCGCCATAAACTTGACTAACGCGTTTTTGGCGGAACGCCCACAACATTGAGAGGTTCCGCCGCGCCCCGCCTGTTCCCTGCCTCAGGTTAAAGGCGGGACGCTTTAGGTCAACTCTTCAGCCCACGGGGGATGAGCCCCGGCACGCGAAACCGTCACGGCAGCGACCTTTGCCCCAAAAGAAAGCGCCTGGGTGATGGTGTCCATGCTGACAGCCTGTAACGCTTGTTTGTTCAAAGATCCCTGCTGGGAAAGCCCTGTGAGAAAGCCGGCATTAAACGTGTCACCTGCCCCCACGGTATCAACAACTTGAACGGGCTGGCTTGGAACGCTGATTTCTTGCCCTTTGCCAAAATAGGCCGTGGCACCCTCTGCGCCCCGTGTCAGGATCACAACAGCGGGTCCGTTTGCTCGCAATTGCGTGACTTTTTGCGCAATCTTATCTGGCCCAGGGTAGATCCAATTCAGATCTTCATCCGAGATTTTGACAATATCAGATATGGAAATCATCCGATCCAGCCGCGCCCTGAAACGCGTGGCATCCTGAATGAAATCGGGGCGAATATTTGGATCCAGAGCGATAACACGCTTGTCGCATTCTCTCGCTGTCAACTTTGCGTACGTATCGGCACAGGGTTCACAGGCAAGGCTGATACCGCCGAAAAAAAGCGTTGAAACCTCTGGCGCAATCGCGGGAAGATCCTCTGGGCCAAGCATGCGACCTGCTGAATTTTCGTCATAAAATGAATAGGTTGCGTGGCCGTCCACCAATTTGACAAAGGCTAGGGTCGTTGGCCGGTTTGAGAAGGCCAGAGCCGTGGCATCAACTTTGCTCTCGTTCAGCGCATGGACCAGCTGTGTCCCAAACATGTCATGAGACATCCCTGTGAACAGCCCCACTTTCACCCCAAGGCGCCCCAGTGCGATCGCGGTGTTAAACACTGCGCCGCCCGGGTGCGGAACAAAGCCATCGGGACCCGCCATCGTTGGGGATGGGATCATATCAATCAGAGCTTCTCCACAACAAAGGATCATTTCTTGGGCCTTTTCAGTAACGCCAGGGGGATCAGGGTGAAACGCAACACGCCTAAGACGCGATTATGGCGCGATACGCTGCTCACTCACGGGATCAAACACCACGGCTTTATCCATATTGACCGCGAATTCAAACATCTGACCAGAAGCGACATCTGTATCGGCACGCAGCCGCGCGATCACATCGGCATCCCCAAGTGTGGTCGTGACAAATGTATCTGATCCCGCCGGTTCGGTGACGTCAATTGCATTGTGGAACGTGGCGATATTGGTGGATTTCCGGTCGGCCCCTTCAGGGTCGGTCAATGCCTCGGGACGGATGCCCAGCAGGATGTCTTTGCCATCCCAATCTGCCATGTTTTCCTGACTAAACCGAAGGCTTACAGGCTGCCCTTCCCCATCAATGATTTGAGCGTAAGGCACCCCATCAATCATCGACACTTTGGCCGGCAAAACATTCATCGCTGGGGATCCCATAAAGGTCGCAACAAAAAGATTTGCTGGTGTGTCGTAAATCTCTTTCGGTGTGCCCAACTGCTGGACATATCCGCCGTTCATGACCGCAATCCGTGTCGACAGGGTCAAGGCTTCGATCTGATCATGCGTCACATAAACGATGGTGGTTTTCAGCTTTTCATGCAGCTTTTTGATCTCTGTGCGCATGTCGACGCGCAGCTTTGCATCAAGGTTTGAAAGAGGCTCATCAAACAAGAACACATCCGGGTCACGCACCAGCGCACGCCCCATTGCAACCCGTTGACGTTGGCCACCGGACAACTGGCCCGGCTTACGATCCAAAAGCTGATCCAGCTGCAAAAGCTTGGCAACATCCTTCAACGCCACATCACGTTTGGATTTTTCAACGCCGTGCATTTCCAACCCAAAGGTCATGTTTTGCCCGACGGTCATATTCGGATAAAGCGCGTAGCTTTGAAACACCATTGCGATGTTGCGGTTTGAGGGATGCACGCCGTTCATGACGCGGCCTTTGATGGAAATATCACCGCTGGTGATGCCCTCAAGGCCCGCGATCATATTCAAAAGCGTGGACTTGCCGCAGCCTGATGGGCCCACCAGCACAAGGAACTCACCCTCTTCGACGTTGATATCGACCTGATGCAGGACTTCGACGGTACCATAAGACTTGGTGACGTTTGAAATATCGAGAAAACCCATGAGTTTAGCCTTTCACGGAACCGGCCATCAAACCGCGGACAAAATACCGGCCTGCGACGATGTAAACGAGAAGAGTGGGAAGAGCCGCGAGGATCGCGCCTGCGAAGTGAACGTTATATTCCTTCACACCCGTTGAAGATTGCACAAGATTGTTGAGCGCGACAGTCATCGGCTGGCTTTGCCCCCCGAAAGAAGCGCCAAACAAAAAGTCATTCCAGACATTGGTGAACTGCCAAATGACGGACACAACGGTGATCGGCCCGGACACCGGCAGCATAATGCGCCAGAAGATGCGGAAAAAACCGGCGCCATCCATCATGGCCGCGCGCACAAGCTCGGTCGGGAAGGCTGCATAATAGTTGCGATAATAAAGGGTGGTGAAGCCAACCCCATACACCACATGCACAAGAACCAGACCGGGGATCGAACCGGCCAAACCGATTTTGCCAAGGATTGTGGCCATCGGGATCAGAACAATTTGAAACGGGATAAAGCAGGAAAACAGCAGCAACCCAAACAGGATTGTGTCCCCCTTGAAACGCCATTTCGTCAGCACATAGCCATTCAATGCGCCCAGAAATGTGGAAATGGCCACAGCAGGGACAACCATCAGGATGGAGTTGACAAAGTAAGGTTTCAAACCGGTGGGCTCGACCCCGATCTGGGCCGAGGACCACGCAGAAAGCCAGGGTTGGATTGTCCACTTATCAGGCAGCGCCATCATATTGCCGCCGGTGATTTCATCCAGCGGTTTCAATGAGTTCACCACCATCACAAAAAATGGCAACAAGTAGAAAAGTGCAAAGACCAGCAACACCAAATAGATGAAGGTGCGGGCAATTTTGCCGGTGTTAACGTCTGTGTCTTGCGTTGCGATCGACATCACTTTTTCTCCTTCAGCTCGGCGTAGAGGTAAGGCATCATGATCGCGGCGATGGTCATCAACATAATGACGGCGCTGGCCGCACCCGTTCCCATCTGATTTCGGGTGAAGGTGTAGGAATACATAAAGGTTGCGGGCAATTCGGTGGCCCGACCCGGCCCCCCACCCGTCAAGGCGATGACGAGGTCATAAGATTTCACCGCAAGATGTGCGAGGATCACAAAGGCCGACAGAAATGCTGGGCGCAACATTGGGATGACGATACGGCGATAGAGGCTCCAGTTTGAGGCGCCATCAATCTGGGCCGCTTTCAGGATTTCATTGTCGATGCCGCGCAGCCCCGCCAAGAACATGGCCATGACAAAGCCACTTGTTTGCCAAACCGCGGCGATGACAATCGTGTAGATCGCCATGTTACGATCCTTGATCCAGCCGAAACTAAAGCTGTCCCACCCCCAAAGATGCATGGTGTTTTCCAGCCCAATTCCCGGGTCCAGAAACCACTTCCATGCGGTGCCGGTTACGATAAACGACAGGGCCATTGGGTACAGATAGATCGGGCGAAGCATTCCTTCGCCACGAATTTTCTGATCCAGCAAGATTGCCAGCGTCAGCCCAATCGCTGTGCAGATAAAGATATAGAGGGATGCGAAAATCGCCAGATTGGTGACCGCAGTCCACCACGCCGAAAGGCCCCAAAGGCGGGCATAATTGTCAAAACCAATCAGATCATATTTCGGCAACATCCGCGAACTGGTGAAGCTGAGGTAGATTGTGAAAAGAATGAACCCATAAACAAAAACCAGCATCAGCGCGATCGACGGCGACAATACTAATTTTGGGATCCATTCTTGAAGTTTTGTGCGGAAATCCGCATCGCTGGCATGACGTGCCATCTGTTCCCCCTTTGGTGACGCAACCGCGTCATTCGCTTCTTGTCGAAAGGATCAATAAATGCGCTTAACCCATGTCAGGAAGGCCAGCAGGTGCCGGCCTTCCCAAAGAGATTATTGAGCAGATTCAACCGCGTTGACCAGTTCCTCTGCCGCTGTTTTGGCATCGTATTCGCCATTGAAATGCGCGGTTACAACGTCGTAAATCGCATTTTTCACAGAGGCCGGAACAGAGTGGCCGTGCGCCATTGAGCCAAACAAACGCCCTTTGCCACCGGCATCGGCAAGATCTGCCATGCCTTTCTGGCCACAGGCGTCAAACGCCGTGTTTGGAACATCGGTCCGCGCCGGAACAGAGCCTTTGACCACGTTGAAAGCCGATTGGAAGACGGGATCCATCACCGCGGACGCCATCGCAAGCTGAGCATCTTGGCCATTTTCAACGTCAAACATCACAAATTGGTCTGAGTTGAATGTCACCGCCCCTTGCGTGCCCGGGAAGCGGATACAGACGAAATCTTCGCCCGGGGTCTGGTCTGCGCGCAGGAATTCACCCTTTGCCCAGTCGCCCATCATCTGCATGCCCGCTTCGCCATTGATCACCATTGCCGACGCAAGGTTCCAATCACGGCCCGAGAAATTGTCATCCACGTAGCCACGCAAGGTCCCCATCCGCTCGAACGCTTCAACCATTGTTGCGCCACCCAAGGCGTCGGTGTTGAGGTCAATCATTGAGGATTTATAGAAGTCATCACCAAGGCTTAGAACAACCGCATCAAAGATCGTGGCGTCCTGCCAAGCCTGACCGCCATGCGCAAGTGGCGTGATGCCGTTTGCCTTCATCGCGTCCAGAACGGCGACCAATTCATCCCAGCTGGTGGGCTGGCTTAGACCGGTTTTGTCGAGTGCGGCTTTGTTGATCCAAACCCAGTTGGTCGAATGCACATTCACCGGTGCTGCGATCCAATTGCCGTCATGTTTTGAGAAGAACTGTAGCGCCTCTGGCACAACGTCATCCCAACCTTCTGAGGTGGCCACGCTATTGAGATTGCCAAGCACGTCTTCATTTGCCCAGTCAATAATGTCAAAGCCAAGCATTTGCACAGCTGTCGGTGCGTTTCCGGCTGTCACGCGTGCACGCAATGTGGTCATCGCAGACTCGCCACCACCACCAGCGACGGGCATATCGACCCAGCCGATATCCTGTCCTGCCAGATTGTCTTTCAACACATTCAGCGCCGCGGCCTCACCGCCAGAGGTCCACCAATGCAGAACCTCTACATCGTCTGAATGGGCCGTTCCGGCCATAAGAGCGATCAGAGCTGCGCTGGTTGTTAGATGTCTAAAATTCATGATTTCCTCCCAGAATCAATTTTGGTATGCATTTATAACGTTATAAACATAGAGCCTGTCAAGGCACCTCTAAGTCGGCAGAAACGCATCAAAAACCCATTAAACCTAATAATTTAAACAATAAATTTAAACTTCCCCGGAAAATAGATCTCACATATTGCAAATTTAATCGTATTAATTTAGCTTAGAGGAATACTCATAAAAGTCGTGCAGCATGCCAAACCCAACACACAGCAGACGCCCCACCCAACGGACGATCGCCGCGAAAGTCGGCATATCTGTCGGTGCCGTTTCGCGTGCTTTGGCCAATGACCCACAAATGGCGGAAGAGACCCGCGCCTTGGTCCATAAAACCGCGCAGGAGCTTGGCTATTCCCCGGATCGGGCCGCCCAAAGGTTGCGCACCGGGCGCACCCAGGTCATCAATCTGATCCTTCCGCCACATGAAGAAATCCTTGGTTTTGGCACGCTGCTGATTGGGGGCATCAGCGCACGTTTGGAAAGCACGCCCTATCATCTCGTGGTGCTACCGGATTTTGGGCACGATGAATCCGCCGCACGGATCAGGCGGGTTGTTCGTGACAAATTGGCCGATGGGATCATTTTTTCGCGCACCACCCCAGATGATGCACGCATTAAGTTCTTGTTGGAGGCGGATTTTCCGTTTGTTTCCCACGGTAGATCGGAACTGGCGACGCCACATCCCTATGTCGACTTTGATAACTTTACCTTTGCGCAGCAAGCTGCAGAGATGTTGATCAAGCGTGGTGCAAAACGGCTTGGTATCTTATTGCCGCCAGAACGCTTTACATTCCGCCAACACCTTCTTCATGGCTTTATGCAGGCGGTGCGCGCGTCGGGGATTGAGCATGAAATCCTCGAAGGTGTTTCCCTAGATAGTGATGCGGAAACAATTTCGGCGCAAATACTCCAGCGCTTTGGTGAAAAAAACGCCCCCGATGGGTTGATCCTGCCAGGGGATGTTTCTGGGTTGGCAGCCCTTGCCGCCATTCAAGATCGGGGATTGGTGCCCGGTCGGGACGTCCAACTTGTGGTCAAACAAACCTCCGGTGTCTTTGACCTCGTGCGTCCACGGGTCGCCAGCCTATACGAAGACCTTTCCGCCGCCGGTGAGACATTGGCCGACCTTCTACTGAAACGGATCGATGGCGCCCCCGCAACAGATCTTCAATATATTCAACCCATCTCGGGCTTTCTTCGTGACGCCTAAGTTGCGAAAAATGCGCCCCCGAACATGACGAGGTTTCCGTTGGAAAACGCAATGAAGACAGTCACATCTGACGCTGCACAATACCGGTTTGGTGCGCCAGAACATCGTATCCGCTTGATCAAAGATGCCAGGGATCAATTCGATTTTTTCAATGCAAGTCTGCGGCCAGATCCCGGCTTTTTCGTTTTGGGGTATGACGGATCGCCTTTGGAAAGCAATGTGCAAGAACTTCACACAACCACCCGGCTAACACATTCCTTTGCCTTGGGAAAACTCGCTGGGATGCCACAATGTGAAAATCTGGTCGATAAGGGAATGGCCTATCTGTGGGAGTTCCACCGGGATCGCGAACATGGCGGTTATCTTTGGGCGCTCGATGGAAAAAACATCCATGATGACCGGAAGCTGGCCTATGGGCATGCTTTTGTTTTATTGGCCGGGGCAAGCGCAAAATTGGCGGGTCATCCAGATGCGGATCGCCTGATTGACGATGTCACCCACAGGTTAGATTCCCATTATTGGGAAGATGACCACGGGCTGTTTTCGGATGAATACAACCGCAACTGGACGCCCTTTTCCACCTATCGCGGAATGAACGCCAATATGCATGGGGTCGAAGCGTTATTGACCGCATATGAAGCAACGGGTCGCGACGCTTATCTGCAAAAAGCAAAACGCATACTGGACTTCTTGGTCTATAAAATCGGCGCCGCCGAAAACTGGCGCTTGCCGGAGCATTACACAGAAGATTGGCAAATTGACCGCAGCTATTCCGGCAATCCGATGTTCCGCCCCGCGGGCACCACGCCCGGACACTCGTTTGAATTGGGACGTTTATTGTTGCAATACTGGGATCTAACCGGTCGCCCCGCAGATGCGTCAATCCAGACCGCTTGGTCACTGGTCGAACGCGCCCTTACGGATGCTTGGGATAATGAGCGTGGTGGATTTTTCTATACGTTGAATTTTGACGGCACCCCTGCAATCAGGGACCGGTATTGGTGGCCTGTGACCGAAGCAATTGGCGTGCTTGCGGCCTTTCTAAAGCTTGGTGACAACGAAGACCATCACATGTGGTATAGTCGGTTATGGCAGTTTGCAGACGCGCATTACATTGACCACACTCATGGGGGCTGGTTTCCAGAGATTGATGAGAGCGGCCAACCAACGGTCACGCAGTTCATGGGCAAACCCGACATCTATCATTCCATACAGGCAGCGCTTTTCCCGCTGTCCACGCGCCTGTCACATATTGGAAAAGATCTTAACGGCGCTCTGTCCGCATAACTTGGTTATCACGCGGACGGATGCGGCCTTTTAAGGTGCAGCCCTGAGATTTGGCCTGTCACACCACACGACGCAGCGCACCGGTTTGATACTCCCGTGCGCTGCGTATTTTGGTCTATGCCGCAAGGGCGTCTTCAGCCCTTAAACGTTGCCCATCCGAGGCAAATAGATGGATATTCTCACGTTGCAATTTCAACCCGACGCTGTCGCCGGGCTGCTTGGGGATATTTCCATGCACCCGAACCATCATCGGGCCAATACCATCAATGCGCACAAACAGATTTGTGTCTGATCCCAGATGCTCCACCACATCGGCCACGGCATCAAAATCGCCGGCGCCAAGGGGGACAACATCAATGTGTTCGGGGCGAATGCCAAGCTCCGCCGCATTGACCGGGTTCACGTCTTTCAGTGTTGGGATCGTTACGCCGTTGGCCAGCGTCACTCCGCCTTGTGCGGAGGACACCGGCACGACGTTCATCGTGGGAGAACCGATGAACTGTGCAACGAATTTGTTGGCCGGTCGCTCGTAAAGCTCCAGCGGGGATCCGACCTGTTGGATATTGCCGCCCTCCAGCACCACAATGCGATCCGCCAAGGTCAAGGCCTCGACCTGATCATGGGTGACATAGACCATTGTCGCGCCCAGTTTCTGGTGAAGGCGCGCAATTTCCAATCGCATCTCAACACGCAAAGAGGCGTCTAGGTTCGACAGCGGTTCATCAAACAGGAACGCGCGCGGGTCACGAATGATCGCACGCCCCATCGCAACACGCTGGCGTTGTCCACCTGACAGCTCTTTGGGGTAGCGTTTCAGAAGCTTATCAAGGCCAAGGATTTTTGCGGCGTCAAGCACGCGGGCTTTACGCTCGCTCGCACTTTCCCCGCGGATTTCCATGGAAAACCCCATGTTTCGTTCCACATCCATATGCGGGTAAAGCGCATAAGATTGAAACACCATGGCGATGTCACGATCGCGCGGGCGCATCTCATTCATGCGATCCCCGTCGATCAAAAACTCGCCGCCCGAGATGGGTTCCAGCCCCGCGATCATCCGCAAAAGCGTGGATTTACCGCAGCCCGACGGGCCGACAAGGACGATAAACTCGCCGTCTTCGATATCAAGGTTGATGTCACGCATCACCTCAACCGAGCCATAGAGTTTCTTTAGGTTATTTAATTCCATACGAGCCATTTTGGCCTCCTATCCCTTAACCGCGCCAGAGGTGAGCCCCTGAACGAGGTAGCGTTGGATGAAGATGAAGAAGAGACAGCTGGGGATCAGCGCCAGCACACCGGCGGCCATCATCTGCCCCCAGTCGACCGAAAACTTGGACACAAAGGTCAGCAAGCCCACCGGGAAAGTCATTGTGTCATTTTTGCTGATCAACATCAGCGCGAACAAAAGCTCGGACCAGGCGGCGGTAAAGACAAAGCCAAGCGTGGCGCCAAGACCGGGCAGCGTAAGGGGAAAGATCACCTTTCGCAGCGCCTGAAACCGGGTGCAGCCATCCATCATCGCGGCCTCTTCGAGGTCTTTGGGGATGCCGTCAAAAAAGGACTGCATCAAGAACGTCGCAAAGGGGATGTTAAACGCGGTGTAGACGATGATCAGGCTGGTCAGCGAGTTTAGCAAGCCAAGCGAGGCGATGATTTTGTAAATCGGTGCGATGATCATCAAAAGCGGAAACATCTGGGTGATGAGCATCACGGCGATGATGATTTTCTTGCCGCCAAAGTGAAACCGCGAGAATGCATACCCTGCCCCAGCCGCAACCATCGTTGTGATGGCCGCTGTGCCCAAGGACACAACAAGGCTGTTGCCAAAATACGCAAGGAAATCGGTCTTGAAGAGAACCGAGGTAAAATTCGCAAAGGTCATCTGACTTGGCACAAGATTTGTGCCTTCGGTAAAGATCAGCTGATCCGGTGTCAGGGCAATTTTCAGCAACCAATACAGCGGGAACAGCGCAAATATGAGGTAAAAGCTGATCGCAACATATTTGCCAATCATCAGAACCGGGGTGCGGGGGGCGGTGATAGACATGTGCTCTCCTTACGTTCTGACAAATTTCTGCCGCACGAACAGCAGAATGACCGCATAGATCAAAAGTATTCCCAGCAAAGCGACCGCAATCGCCGAGGCATACCCAAAGTCGAGCTTTCGGAACGCCGTGGTGAAGACATAAGACGACAGGATCTGCGTGGAATTGGCGGGGCCACCGCCGGTCATCACGTAAATCATGTCAGCAAAGTTCGCGATCCAGATGGTCCGCAGCATTACGGTGATGGCGATCATCGGGGCCAAAAACGGGAGGGTGATTTTGGTGAAACTCTGCCATGCGGTGGCGCCGTCGATTTCAGCGGCCTCATAAAGCTCGCCGGGGATGGATTGCAGCGCCGCCAGTAGCGTGATTGCAAAAAACGGTACACCAAACCAGACATTGGCCGTGATCGGACCCCATATTGCAAGCTCTGGATCGCCCAGAATATTATAGGGTTCCGACAGCAGGCCAAGGTCATATAACCAATGCGGCAGCGGGCCAATCACGGGGTTAAACAACCACGCCCATGTGAGCGCGGATAGAAACGTCGGGACCGCCCAAGGCAAGAACACCAGCGCTTGGAACAGGCGTTTTCCATAGAACGACGTATTGAGTAAAAGCGCCAACCCAAGCCCAAAAAAGAACTGTAGACTTAGCGAGCCAACCGTCCACCAAAAGGTGTTTTCCAGCGCAATCCAGAATTTCTTGTCAGACCAAAGGGCGACATAGTTGTCAAAACCAACCCATCCCGTATCAAACGGCTTTAGCAGCGCGATGGATTGAAACGAATATGAAATGCCGATGATGAGTGGAAACAGCATCACCGCCCCGATCAACACCAGCGCCGGCGACAGGTAAAGGTATGGTTCAACCAGATACCGCCAGTAGAACGAGGGCCTCGCCCGGGTTTCCCCGGACGTGGCGTCAGTATGTTGTGCGGCGGTCATTGTGCCGCTTTCCACTTGGTGTATTCATCGGTCAGGAACGCGGCCCATTCATCGGCCACATCTTGCGCGCTGCGCTGACCCAAAAGGGCCTCTTGGCTGCTTTCAAGCGCGATTGAATCCGCGAAGTAACCAAAGCCTTCAAGGTATGATGGCATGATGGTCGGCACATATTCCGCGCCATTGAGGGTTTTGAACCAACCGGCAAACTGCTCGGTTTTGAAGTGGGGGTCTTCGTCCGCACCTTCGTGGATTGGGATCACGCCCACGCGCTTGGTCCAGGTGCTGTTGGCCTCTGGGCTCGACAGATGGGCGACAAGGTTCCACGCGTCGTCTTTGTGTTCAGAGGTGTCAAACACCGACCAGCCCACAAACCCGATGGTCGGGAACGCTTTGCCCGACGGGCCAACCGGCATCGGCATCACTGCGAAATCCTCGGCAGGCATACGTTCCGCCACCGCGATCAAAGCATCCGGGTCTTGGTCCAGAAACGCACAGGTGCCGGAATAGAAGCCCGCAACAATTTCGTTAAAGCCCCAGTTGACGGAGTCTTTCGGCGCGTTGCCGTTTTGATACATGTCGATCAGGAACTGGAACCCTTTGACCGAGTCGGGTTCGTTGATGCGTGATTGACCGTCTTCGGTGAAGAACGCGTTGGTGCCATTCATCGCCGCAGCCATCATCACCCAAGCGTTCAAACCGCCGGGACCGCCGCGCAGGCAATAACCCGATTTGCCTTCAAGGGCCGATACTTTCGCAGAGGCATCCATGAATTCCTGCATCGTGCCGGGAGGGGTCTCAACACCCGCCTCAGCCAACAGTTTTTTGTTGTAGAACATCGCGCGCAGATAGAACCCATAAGGCACCATATAAGCCTCGCCACCCGCCAGTCGGGCCATATCCATGGTCTTGTCGGTCAGAGTGGCGCCATGATCCCAGCCCTTGATCTGTTCTTCGAGGTTGGCCAATTTTCCAGACCCCGCATAAAGCGCAAGCCAACGGTCAGGCATTTCAACCACATCCGGCACATCCCCGCCAGCGACCATTGTGGCCAGTTTTTCAAAGGCTTGACCCCAAGGGAGCGAAACGATCTCAACGTTTACGCCTTCGTTTGCGGCTTCATATTCATCCACCATGGCCTGCAGAACTTCGGTGCGTTCTGGGCTTGTGATCACCTCGACCAGCTTCAAAGTCGTGTCCGCATATGCCGCAGAACCAGACAGCCCTATTGCTAGGCCAAGGCCTTTCATCAAACTCTTCATGTTATCTCCTCCTAGAGAATGACGGGTTTTCCCCGTTTCACGATGTTGCGTGTTTGAGGGCCGATGTTATGTCAGCCCACAGATCCTCGGGCTCCTCCAGCCCAAGGTTGAGACGCACCAATGTCTTTGGCACACCAAATCGTTGCATCGAGTTCTGCGCACCTTTTTGCGACAGACCCACTTGTGCTGGCATGATCAGGCTTTCAAAGCCCCCCCAGCTTACGCCCAGCTTGAACAGCGACAGCGCGTTCGAAAACTTGGCGATATCAACGCTTTCGTTAAATTCTACCGACAAAAGTCCCGAGCGGCCTTTCAGCCCCGGCACCGCGTTGGGGCCAGGAGAATGGACCTTACGGACCTGCGACAGCTCGGGCAGCCGATCCACAAACATGTCAGCGGCGCGCTGATGCTGGCGGATCCGCGCATCAAGAGTGCGCAATCCACGGGTCAGAAGGAAGGCTTCGAACGGGGCCAGTTTAGCCCCCAAAAGGGGCAAAGACAGATCGCGGATCAGGTCGATCAGGTTCTGCCGGGCAACAACAACGCCCGCGACGGTATCCGAATGGCCTGAAATATATTTCGAGGCCGAATGCAATGTGATGTCGATGCCCAATTTCAACGGATTTTGCAAAACGGGGCTGGCCCATGAGTTATCGATCACGGTCAAGGTGCCGTGGCGCCGGGCGTGGTCTGCAACCTTTCGCAGGTTGGTCACCTCAAACATGGTCGACGATGGGCTTTCGAGATAGGCCAGCTTCACGCCATCAAGCAGGTCTGGGTTGTCTTCGAATTCACGAGGTGAGTGATAAGAAACATCAATCCCAAACGGGACCAGCAACCGTTCAAACAACCGATAACAATCGGGATAGACATGTTCGATACAGGCAACTTTATCGCCCGGTTTCAAAAATGCCAAAAGGGTCGATGAAATCGCGGCCATTCCAGAGGCAAACGCCACCGCGGCTTCGCCTTTCTCCGCCGTCGCCATGAGCCGTTCAAACGCAGAGACGGTTGGATTTTGGACCCTTGTGTAGATCGACCCAGACGACCGCCCGGCCATGCGCTCTTCGAAGGCTTCATAGCTGTCAAATGTGAACAGCGACGTTTGTACGATCGGCGGCGTGACGGATCCGCCCTCGCCATGGCATGCTTCGGCCATCAATGTGGCCAGTGACCGAGAGGGGAGTTCGAAATCGTTCATGCTTCACCGCCAATGATATCGCGGACTTCCACCTCGACCGTGGCAAGGATTTGTTCAACCAGATCAACCGCTTGGGCTGTGTCGCCTGCGGCAATTGCTTCTGCCATTGGGAGGTGCAACGGAATACTCCCCTGACCCAAATGAGGTTTGCCCAAAGGGGCTTCGTAGATGTCTTGAAAGGCCTGTTGGATTTGCCCAATCAATTGACCAAACAACGGGTTGCCCGTCGACGCATAGATTTCATTGTGGAACCGGTGATCCGCAGGGCGCCAGTCTTCCCCAGCTTCGTAAACGGCAACTAATTCTGCGACGCGGGCAAGGATCACCTTACGCTGCTGATCAGTTGCTTCCGTTGTGGCCAATCGAACCGCCTCAATTTCCAACGGACGACGCACCGCATGGGTTCGCAACAGGCTTTCTGCCTCGACCTTCAACGTCAAAGGCATATGCACAGAGTGCGTTGATATTTCAGCAGCAAGCCTTGTGCCCGCCCCTTTGTTGCGGACAACAATTCCCATTTTCTGCCAGGCATTCAATGCTTCGCGAATTTTAGAACGCCCCACCCCCAGGCGACGGGCCAGCTCGACCTCAGGCGGAAGGCGGTCCCCTACAGAAAGCCCCGCTGCCTCAATAAGCTCGACAAGCGCATCCAGTACATCACGACCAGCGGCAAGTGGCTTGATGTGGTCAAGAACGGTTTCCGATTCAGCATCTGAGGGAATAGATTTGCTTTTTAGCTTGGGCACGGATGGGCACACCTTGTTTATGATTCGAGGGCTAGAATAACTATGTCTTACATTGTGTCAACATTGTCAGACATAATCAATGTGATTGCTCAAACTGATGAAAGCGCACAGCACCGACGCCCGTAGGATCAAACAAGGACTTGCCAAGCAACGCGACCTGCTCATCGTTCGACCAGTCACGCAGGATGTCGGCGGCACTGCCCCCTCCGTGTCACCGGCAGGCGCAGCAACATTGATTGACCCGCGCGTCACAAGGAATAGCGCATCCGCTCAGCCCCTATCACAAGGGCTCTCTCAGACAGCCCTGGCTGATCGGTTGAGGTGTCACCAATCGTTCGTTGCGCGGATGAGTCAGGTCAGCGGCGTAGTGATGTGCCCGAATTGGTGATCATAGCGCGGGCGCTAGGTGTTCCTGCGGAACACTTCATTGAAGCAGTCATTAAGACCGTGCCGCCTGGGGAATGACTTTAAAGCTCTGATTTCGTTCATCAATCACGAATACCACAATGGGTCTGTACAGTTTTGGGTGTGACCAAAGCATGATCTTCGCGCCCAAAAACCACCTCAAACCGCATACTCAACATAGAGACGGCTTCACCCCGAAAGCATCGTTGTGAAGCCGCTCAATGTACAACCTACGTGTAGATAATGGATCCGAGTTAGAACGAAATGGGCCACCTACGGGTCATTTCACAACACGTG
>ATLU01000170.1_pt1 | contig 18738 bp, 20 predicted proteins | sample 178751 | NCBI WGS metagenome assembly ATLU01 (sample SAMN02211837, study PRJNA209200) | bioreactor metagenome | isolation source: day 23 sample from continuous culture bioreactor inoculated with sediment... | place: Germany: Wadden Sea | collected 2011
GCGGGTTGGCGAAGAGCAGCAGGAGCGCGATCACCAGACAATAGATTGCCGTCGTCTCGATCATCGCAAGCCCGACGAACAGGGTGCGGGAAATCGTGTTTGCGGCATCGGGCTGGCGGGCGATGGCATCCATCGCAGCGGCAACGGCGCGCCCCTCGGCAAGTGCGGGTCCGATAGCGCCGAAGGAGACCGCAAAGGCCGCACAGAAAATACTGGCAAGCGGAGCATAGTCCATCATGAATCCTTTTTCGTTGGGGATGGGGCAAGGTCGATATTCGGTGGGGTGCGCGCGCCGTCCTCGACCGCGGAGGTAATGAACACCATCGCCAGCACCGCGAATATGTAGGCCTGCACCAGCCCGGTCAGCAGATCGAGCGCAATCAGCGGGATCGGCACCAACAGGCCAGCCAGCGAGGCGACGATGCCGATGACGAACACGCCGCTCATCACGTTGCCGAACAGGCGAACGAACATGGAAAAGACCCGCGTCAGGCTTTGCAGGATGTTCAGCGGGATCATCACCGGATTGGGCGCGGCGAAAGTTTTCAGCCAGCCGCCAACGCCGCCCGCGCGTATGCCGAACCAGATTACGGACAGGAAAACCAGAACGGCGAGGGCGGCATCGGTTTCAAGCTTTGCGGTCGGCGGGTCGATCCCCGGCACAAGCGAGGACCAATTCGCCACGAGGATGAACACGAAAACCGTGCCGATGAACCCGCGATAGGCTGTGGGGGCGGCGCCCGTTGTCTCGGTAATCTGGGTGTCGAGCGTGGCGACCAGCAGTTCTAGCGCTGCCTGCCGCCGGGTTGGTCTGAGGTCAAGCCGGCGCGTCAGGGCAAAAGCCCCGATCACAAGCATCGCCATGATCGCCCAAGTTGTGACGATGGCTTGCGTGATCTGAACCGGTCCGATCTGGAACAGGACGGTGGAGTCGAGGGGAGAGTTCATGTTTGGAAATCCCCTATCCTGCGGAGCATGATCCACTTGGCGAAGAGGACCCCTGCAAGGGCCGCCAGCAGGGCAAGGCCGCCTGCAAGCACGGCGATGAAGAACCCGGAGGCCAGAAGCGAGATGCGCGCGAGGGTCAGGACGATCGCCCTCTGTGGATTGCCCCCTTTGACGATCAGGTTGGCGGTCTCACGGAGTGCGCGGAAATAGCCCCATCCGATGAAGAGCCCACCCAGAAAGCAGATCGGAAGAAGGACGATTGGCGGGAGAGTGGAGGGGTCGGTCATCGTGCGTTCATCCATTTCCAAGCGGTCCAGCCGCCTATGCAAAGCCCGAGCAGCATCATCGGGGCGCTCCAGAAAATGCCCGTCTCAAATCGCGCATCGAGCCAGCGTCCGAAGAACAGGCCCGCGAGCGTCGGCACCACGAAGATCCAGCCCAGCACGCCGATCTGCGCCAAACGTCGACCTACTGACATGTCACCTTCGCGCAGCCACTGTTCGCGGCGGCTGCGATGCTTGCGGATTTCCTCGACCAGCGGATCGGTCTCTGGGGGCTCTGATGGTTTTTCGGTCACCGGAACTGTCCCGTGTCTGCGCTGCGGCGCAACCCGCTGATCATCTGGCGGATGGCGTTCATTTGCAGTCGCATCGTCTCGACATGCTCAACCCGTTCTTCGTCGGCGTCAGTCTGAAACCGGGTCAGAACCTCGGCGTCCAGCGTGGCCAGATCGTCCCCCGCCACGGCCTCGCGGGTGGCGATCGCGACGGTGGTATCGCCGGTCACGGTCAGAACACCGCCGCGCAAGGCGCAGAACCGCTCGAGCCCGGCAGACTTCCAGCTGAGGATGGAAACCGCGAGCGCGGTCAGGAATGGGGCGTGGCCGGGCCGAATGCCGAAGCTGCCGCTGGCGTCCTGAGCCCGCAAACTGTCGGCCTTCTCGTCCACAACGACGGTGAGGGGGGTCACGACCCGCAATCTCATGCCGCTTCCTCGGCGTCGGTGGAATCCGAGGCACTTGCGGCCGCCTCTTTCTGTCTTGCATCCTCCAGCGTGCCGACCATGTAGAGCGAGCTTTCCGACCACTCGTCGGCTTCGCCATCCAGAATGTCCCGGCACCCTGAGAGGGTCTCGGTGAGGGGTACGCTGGCGCCCGGTGTGCCAGTAAAGGCCTCGGTTACCATGAAGGGTTGGGTCAGGAACCGCTGCAACCGTCGCGCGCGCCTGACGATGAGGCGGTCGGCGACTCCAAGCTCCGCGACCCCGAGCAGCGAGATGATGTCGGTCAGTTCGCGGAACCGCGCCAGCGCCTGGCGGACCGCTTCGGCGGTCCGGTAGTGGTCCTCGCCGACAACCAGCGGATCGAGCAGCGTAGATGAAGAGCCCAGCGGGTCAATCGCCGGATAAAACCCCTCGGAGGCCTGGGCGCGGGACAACATGATAACACAATCTATATGACCGGAAATCGTGGTCACGGCGGGATCGGTGAAATCGTCGGCGGGAACGTAGACCGCCTGAATGGCGGTCACGGCAGAGCCTGCCACTGACGCAATCCGTTCTTGCAGGCCCGCCACTTCGGTCGCAAGGGTTGGCTGGTAGCCCACGCGACTGGGTAGGCGTCCCAGCAAGCTTGATACCTCGGCCCCGGCCTGAACAAAACGGAACACGTTATCCATCAGAAGAAGGACGTTCTTGTGCTTTTGGTCCCGGAAATATTCCGAAATCGTCAAGGCTGTCAGAGGCGCTCGCCAACGCGCACCGGGTGGTTCGTTCATCTGGCCGTAGACCAGCACGGTGCGCTCCAGCACGCCCGAGTCCTGCATTTCGGTCAGCAGCTCATGCCCCTCGCGTGATCTTTCACCAACGCCCGCGAAGACCGAGATACCTTCGTATTTCTCGACCATGGCGCGGATCAGTTCCATTACCAGAACGGTCTTGCCGACCCCGGCGCCACCGAACATCGCGGCCTTGCCGCCCTGCGCCATCGGCGTCAGCAGGTCGATCACCTTGATCCCTGTCTCGAACACGTCGGTGGCGCCAGTCTGCGATTTCAGAAGTGGTGGCAGGGCGTGGATCGACCGTCGCGGTGTATCGTCAGGAAGGGCAGGCCCTTCGTCCTGCACGTTGCCCACGACATCCAGAAGCCGCCCAAGAACGGCTTCGCCTACGGGCACAGTGACCGGGGCGCCACTTGCATGAACCGAAACGCCACGGGCGAGCCCCGCAGTGGATTGGAACGCCACTGCGCGAATTGTTTTCTGATCGAGGTGGCTGTGGACTTCGAGAATGAGGACGGTCGGCCGGTCCCATTCCACCACCAATGCAGAATTGATTGGCGGCAGTTCGGGCCCGGCAAATACCACATCTACAACCGCCCCCCGGACGGCATGCACAACACCGTCGAGAGGCAAGCCGAAATCATCCAGCTTTGCACCATTCCTGATGCGGGTAACGTCCCTGTTCGGTGTCGGATCAGAGCTTTTGTGTGTCAAACGGGGCCTCTTTGCTTGCCTGTCGCCGACAGCCAGCCAGAAAACAACAGCCTGCGGGGAACACTTGGAACAAGCATAGAACGTCGCGCGATGGTGGGCGCTAACCTGTATCAATGCGACCACCGCGAACGTTTGCCACACAAGGCGTATGCGCCACTCCGGCTTTGGTCCGCACGAACAGATTACTCCGGAAGAGGGCGTTCAGACTCAACAGCTTAGGATAGCGGGGATGACCAAGCGCACGCCGCTGTTTACCGACAGCGATATGACTTTCGTCCTGACGAGCGGCGACCACAACAGCGGGATCATCAACGAACCAAAGCTGGCGCACGGTCACCATCGGATCTCGCGTCGTACTGCCGGGGCGCTTTACGTGGGTCCCGACGCCTGGGTTACGCAAAATGCGCCGCAACCGGGCTCCTGGTGGCCCGCGTGGACGACGTGGCTGGAAGCGAACAGCAACGGTGGCGTGCCGGCACCCTCCCTCGGTGCGCCAGACAAGGGCTTGGTCCCGATCCTAGCGGCGCCCGGCACCTACGTTCATCAAACCTGATCCCACGCCCGCTTTTGACGGTGGTAGGCCTCAGCGAGTGGACACGCCATCGAGCCATGAAACGAAGCGGGGAGATTCATGACGCCCGTGGCGAGGACTCTCGGTCAAAGGCGGTTTATCGCCCACCACACTGCATCGAATTGAAACGCAGCTTGCTGCTAACGCCAATCAGTGCGGTGAAGATTTATCTGCGGCACACAAGGCCATGTCTTCTAGCCAGACGATGAAATGAACGGAGAGGCACCATGATCGGATATGTTGCGAACATCGAGGAACTGACGGAAGAAAACGCCGACTTCCGGCGTGTTCTTTATTCTGGGACCAAGCTGCAATTGGTTCTGATGTCGCTTGAACCAGGGACGGAAATCGGTGGCGAGATACACGCTGACACGGATCAGTTTTTTCGCATCGAGGACGGCAAGGGACGAGTCGTCGTCGACGGCGTCACCCACAAGGTTGGCCCCGGCGATGGTATCGTGGTGCCCGCAGGTGCGCATCACAATGTGATCTGCACGGGCCATGAGGCGCTCAAGCTCTATACCCTTTACGGGCCGCCGCATCACCAGGACCAACTGGTTCAAAAGACCAAAGCTGAGGCGGATGCATCCGACGAGGTTTTCTCCGGAGACGCCACAGAGCAGGCGGCAGAGGTGGTTCGGGTTTCGGCCCAAACATGATGCGCGATGCGTAGAGGCCGAACTCGGACAGCGGGCCAGACGGCACAACACCCCTATCTTGAGCAAACAAAGGAAATCAGAATGTCACTTGATAGCAAGACCAACGTCCAACCCACCGCCGCAACCGATATCGAGGCGGTAAGCCGTCAATTGGCCGCCCTGCGAGAGGATATGTCGCGACTCACTGAGACTGTCAGCGGAATCGCGGGACGGCGCGGCAGCCGCATGGCTGCGGATATCGCGGAAGGCTTTCACGAGGCAAAGCATTATGCCGAGAGCAAGGGCCGCTCTGCAGAGGCGCAACTGGAGGAGTCCGTTGCAGCGCACCCTCTTATGACAATCGGCCTGGCCGTGGGCGCAGGTTTTTTGGTCGGCGCCCTGTCTCGCCGCTGATGGGTATTGTCGATGGCATCGCGCACAGCATTGGCCGAAACGTCCGAAGGGACGCTGGACGATTGCTGTTGCCGATCTTGCTTACTCTGGCCGGGGGACTAACCGCAGCCGCGGGAGTGGCGTTCCTGACGGCCTGGGCCTATCTCACGCTCAGTCTTGCGGTAGGGCAAACACCGGCGTCGCTATTGATCGGTCTCGGATTAACAATTCTGGCTGCGGGCCTTTTGGTCCTCGCTAGAAATCGTTTTACGAAAAAGACTCTGACCGACCCGTCGGCCTCCCAACCGGCGGCACCTGCAACCGGCGAAACCGATTTTGCCTCTCAGATTGCATTCACGGCAGCATTTGTCCTTGCCCGAAACGCGGGAAACGCCCGTATGCTGCGCGGCGTTTCGAGCCAAACCTTTTTCAGGTTTAACTCGAAACGCTTTAGGCGAGGGGAGGCGGGGTCGAGATCGACCGCGCGGACATAGGTTAGCATGCAGCAAGGCCAGCTCAACCTGACCTATCCATTTGCAGAAGAGCCTCCATGAGATTTGATTGTTGACGACAAGACAGCCATCGTGACCGGTGCCGGGTCCGGTACGGGATCATGCTTTCCCCACCATGACATAGATCAGCGACGAAGCAGGCGTCGCCATGGCATTCTGAATGGATTGAAGCAGCTTGCGGGCGCTTGCCGCCTCAATATGCGATGGGTGTCGAACAGGGAGCCCGGATGTCCAACGATCCATACGAATTGCTCGGCCTCACGAAGGCCGCCACAGCCGACGACATAAAGAAGGCGTATCGGAAACTGGTGCGGACAAGCCACCCCGACCTGCATCCAGACGATAAAGGGGCCGAGGCGCGGTTCAAGTTGATCTCTGCCGCCTACGAGATCCTGAAAGATCCCGAGACCCGCGCACGATACGATGCGGGAGAGATCGACGGCCTCGGCGCAGAGCGCCCTCAGCGGCAGTACTATCGTGATTTCGCAGGTGCGGCGGACAACACTTACCAACAAGGTCGCGGGTTCGGCCCGGATGCCGATCCAGCTGACATCTTCGCAGAAATTCTGCGCAACCGTACGCGGTCGCCCGGTGCTGACTTTGGCGACCGTGGGTTTTCGGCCCACGGCCCAGATATGCGCTTTACGCTCGAGGTGCCGTTTCTGGATGCTGCACGAGGCGCCGAGACTCGCATCACCTTGCCTGATGGCCTAAGCCTCGCGGTCAAGATCCCACAGGGTACCGAAGACGGACAGACGCTGCGGCTGCGCGGCAAGGGCGCGCCCGGCATTGGTGGCGGTCCGGCAGGTGATGCACTCATCACCGTTCTGGTGCGGCCCCATCCGGTGTTCCGTCGAGACGGCGACGACATTCTCCTGACTCTCCCGATCACCATTGACGAGGCCGTTCTCGGCGGCAAGGTAACGGCACCGACCATCGACGGTCCCGTGGGCCTCACCATTCCATCGGGGGCAAGCTCGGGCCAGGTCCTGCGCCTTCGCGGACGAGGGGTCGCACGTGCGGGGCGCAAGACGAAGGGCGATCAGCTGGTCGAACTGAAGATCGTCGCGCCGCCTGACGTGGATGAAAGCCTTCGCGATTTTCTTGTGGAATGGCGAAAAACCCACGCCTTTGACCCGCGTGCCAATATGATGAAAGGGGCGGGAAAATGACAGACCGTTACTCCGAAGATGAAGTGGTGACGACTGTAACCCGGCTGACCCGAAGCCAACTCGTCCGCTTTGTCGAGGACGACTTGGTCAAGCCAGAACAGGAGGCCGACGGTTATGTCTTTCGCCGCATTGACATCGCGCGGCTGGAGCTTTTGTGCGACCTCTCTCAGGCTCTCGATCTCGATGAAACGGCCTTGGGCATCGTGGTCTCGCTCATCGACCAATTGCACGCCACACGGCAGGATCTTGCAACCTTGGTTGGCGTGATTGATGCCCTGCCAACAGAACTCCGGGCTCGGATCATGGCAGAACTGAAAAAAACTTGAGCGGGATTCTAATTTGAACTGATGCGGTGGATGCCCCCACCCGACGGCATCCACCGCATCCGTTCACTCATCTAATCCACCACGCCCCGCTGAAACATCAACCAGACGTTGGCGGCGCTCCTTGCCACATTCCGGTGCAGGAGCGGCAAAAGCCCACTCCGAGCCTATCGTGTCTTTTTTTGACGACCTCGCCATAACTTCAAATGACCGGCCACCCAAGTGCAGCTTGTGAATTCAATCACGCAGCAATTGGACGATAGTCTTTTTCTGTTTGAGTGCTCGTCCAGTGGATGGACAGACCGCGGGAACCTCCCGCCATGTGGTGCCTTGCGGCTCATCGCTGGCGCGGCGTTCGTCCAAAGGGTCCAACCCGTCAGCGAGCCTTGTCCGGGCAATGCCTTTGGCGAGCCGCGCGGCCTTCAAGGTGACGTCGGGATACTTCCCGAGGGCGAGCGCCTTTTACTTGCCCTCGAATCGGTAGGCGAGACGCCAGGGCTTCGATCCGTTCAGTTGAACGTGGAGTTACAGCCCTTCACCGTCGCTCATCTTCCTGAGCTTGGGTCCGGGTTGTGCGGATTTCACGGCGGCATCGGTCAAAAGCATTTGTTGGTATCAACGGCCAACCATACCAACAAAATGTCTCCGCCAGGAACCCCTGCCAACAAGGGCGCGCAAGTCGTAGGTGTCAATTTCACCTTGAAAACAAGGCTCCATTTCACCTCATTGCATCTTCTCGCATGTATGCTTGGAGCGGGTGAAGGGAATCGAACCCTCGTCGTCAGCTTGGGAAGCTGCTGCTCTACCATTGAGCTACACCCGCGTCGCACTCGATTTATGAAACGCGGTCTGTCGCGTCAAGCGCGATCCTGCCTCATCCGCGCCTGCGCCGCCGCCGCCCGCCATGTTCGCCACCGTCTCCGGCGTTGAAGCTTGCGTCGGGCAGTGGCACGAGGTCACGCAGAATTGGAAAGGGATCGGCGGCGTTCGGCATGGCCGTGGCGGCGACGAAATGCTCCTGGAACCGGGGTTCGACGGCGGTTTCGATCTTCTCGATCTGGTGGACCATCGTCTGAACCTCCTGGCGGGCCTCGCGGTTGAGAAGCGCGATGCGCGCGCCGGTTCCGGCGGCATTCCCCGCGCTGGTCACTTTTTCCAGGGGACAGTCGGGGATCATCCCGAGCACCATGGCATGCTTGGGCGAGATATGCGCGCCGAACGCGCCCGCGAGCACCACGCGGTCCACGTGATCGACCCCGCGTTTGTCCATCAGGAGCCGCGCGCCCGCGTAAAGCGCCGCCTTGGCCATCTGGATGGCGCGTATGTCGCCGTTCGTGACGGTGATGCGGCGTTCGCCGTCCTCCCACAACAGGTAGGCGTTGGTGCGCCCATCCGCGATGCAGCGCGGGGTGCCGACCTGGTCTGCCGATCCGATGAGGCCGGAGGCGTCCACGATGCCCGCCATGCGCATTTCCGCGATCACCTCGATGATGCCTGAGCCGCAGATGCCGGTGACGCCGGAGGCGCCGACCGCCTCCGTGAACCCCGGCTCATTTGACCATTGGTCCACGCCGATCACGCGAAAGCGCGGGTCTTTGGTGACGGGGTCGATCTCGACCTTTTCGATGGCGCCGGGGGCGGCGCGCTGGCCTGCACTGATCTGTGCGCCCTCGAAGGCCGGGCCGGTGGGGGAGGAACAAGCAAGAACGCTTGTCTTGTCGCCCAGGAGGATTTCCGCGTTGGTGCCCACATCCACGACTAGCACGAGGTCATCCGAGCGGTGCGGGGCCTCGGACAATGCAACAGCGGCGGCGTCGGCGCCGACGTGGCCGGCAATCAGGGGCAGGACATAGGCGCGCGTGCCGGGGGCGATGGTGAGGCCAAGATCCGTGGTCAGGCAACGCTGAGCCTCGCCCGTCGCGAGGGCGAAGGGGGCCTGTCCAAGCTCGTAGGGGTCCAGCCCCAGGAACAGGTGGTGCATGACCGGGTTCATCACGAAGGTCGCGTCGAGCAGGGCGGAGCGCTCGATCCCGGCGTCCCCGATCAATTCGGTTACCAGCGTGTCGATGCCCTCGCGAACAACCCGCGTCATTTCTTCCGCGCCGCCTTCGTTCATCATCGAGTAAGAGACACGGCTCATCAGGTCTTCGCCGAAGCGGATCTGCGGGTTCATCAGGCCGGAGGAGGCGAGGACTTCGCCCGTGTCGATCCGCACGAGGTGCCCGGCGATGGTGGTGGACCCGAGATCGACGGCGAGCCCGTAAAGCGGCCCTTCGAAGAAATCCGGCCAAAGCGCCACGACGCTTGCCGTGCCCGCGTCTTCGTGGATCGCGGCGGTCACGGCCCATTTGCCTTTGCGGAGCGTCTTTTGCAGCGACGGGAGGAGGTGGCGGTCGAGCCCAAGCGCCTCCAGCCCGGTCTGCTCGCGCAGCGCCTCCAGCAAACGGCCTTCGTCGCTGGAGGGATGGTGCATGTCCGGCTCGGCCACTTCGACGTAGGACAGCGTGATCGTGGGCGAGAGCACGATGTCGCGGACCTCGGCCCGTTTGCGCACGACCTGTTTGTGAACCTGGCTCTCGGCCGGGACGTCGATGACCATGTCGCCCAGGATCTGCGCCTGGCAGCCCAGGCGGCGCCCCGGTTTCAGCCCGCGGATGCGGTCATAGCGCGCTTCGACCTCGTTGACGGGCGAAAGCGCGTCCTCGCGCACCGTCACACCATGTTTGGAATACGCACCCGATCCCGGCGCGACCTGGCATTTCGAACACTTTCCGCGACCGCCACAGACCGAATCCAGATCGACCCCAAGCTGGCGCGCCGCGTCCAGCACGGGCGTGCCCGCGGGCACTCGCCCGCGTTTGCCGGAGGGCGTGAAAATCACCAGTGGGTCCTGATCCGCCATGTCGCGCGCCTTTCCTGACAGCCCCCTTCATCGTGCCTAAAATATCTCGGGGGTCCGGGGGCAGAGCCCCCGTTTGCGACGCAAGTCGCAAGGCTTACGTCTTACATGGAGAAGGACGTGCCGCAACCACAGGAACTGGTCGCGTTCGGGTTGTCGATCACGAAACGCGCGCCGATCAGTTCTTCGGTGAAGTCGATGGTGGCGCCTGAAAGGAACGGCATCGACACTTCGTCGATCACGACCTTTTCGCCGGAGGCTTCGAACACCGTGTCGCCGTCCCCGGGCGCATCCAGCGCAATCTCATACTGGAAACCGGAGCACCCGCCGCCCTCGACCGCGATGCGCAGCGCCTTGCCGTCTTTGGACGCGCCGATCTCTTCGAGCCGGGCGAAGGCGCGGTCCGTGACTTTCGGGGGCAGATTGAGTTCCATGGCGGGCCTCGTGTTTTCCTTGTTCGCACAATGGAATATAGGGGGAGAGCCGCGGCGCGGCAAGGGAACGAGGCAGGGTAGAGTGACAATGAAAGCCACATTCGCGTGTGATCCGAACGAAAGCCGGGGACGGCTCTATCCAGAGGACGAAAGCGCCTTCCGCTCGCCCTACCAGAGGGACCGGGACCGGATCATTCATTCTTCGGCGTTTCGGCGGCTGAAGCATAAAACACAGGTCTTCCTGGAGCATGAGGGCGATTACTACCGGACCCGTCTGACCCATTCCATCGAGGTGGCGCAGGTGGCGCGCACGATCTCGGGCACGCTGGGTCTGGATGAACATCTGACCGAAGCGGTCGCCCTGGCGCACGATCTGGGCCACACGCCGTTCGGACACACCGGCGAGGACGCCCTGGACGCGTTGATGCAGCCTTACGGCGGCTTCGACCATAATGCACAGGCGCTGCGCATCGTGACCTCGCTGGAACGGCATTACGCGGATTTCGACGGGTTGAACCTGACATGGGAGACGCTCGAAGGCATCGCCAAGCACAACGGTCCGGTGGTGGGCAATGTGCCGGTGACGCTGACCGAATACAACGACCGGCACGATCTGGAGCTCGACACCCATGCGAGTGCGGAGGCGCAGGTGGCCGCCTTGTCCGACGATATCGCCTACAACAACCACGATCTGCATGATGCGATCCGGGCGCGGCTGATCTCGGAAGAGGATATCTACGAAATCCCGATGATCGCGCGGGCCTATGACGAGGTTGACCGGCTTTACCCAACGCTCGATTCGAACCGGCGCCGGCACGAGGCGCTGCGCCGCGTGTTCGGCACCATGGTCGAGGATGTGCTGGCGCAGTCGCAGGCCCTGATCGCCGAGGTGAACCCGCAGAGCGCGGACGACGTGCGGCACGCTGGGCATCAAATCATCAGGTTTTCCGATGGTTTGTGGCAGGAGCTTCAAGTTCTGCGTGGATTCCTGTTCCGGCAGGTCTACCGCGCCCATTCGGTCGTGTTGATGCGTAAAGAGGTCACGATGATCGTGAACGAGCTCTTTCCGCTCTTCATGGAAAATCCGGAATACTTGCCGTCCGAGTGGCGCGAGGACGTGGCGAAGGCGGCGGATGAGCAGGCGCTGGCACGGATCGTGGCGGATTACATCGCCGGCATGACCGACCGGTTCGCGATCGAGAAGCACAAGCGGCTGGTCGGCGGGGCCGACACGCGCTCGCGCCTGTAGTTGACCTTTAGCCCAGAGGTGCTAGACCGCGCGCAACCCAAGTTTCGAGGAAGATCATGAACCTGTTCGCCGATATCCGTTCGCTCGTAATCGCGTCGTTGGACACGATGGTGGCCGAGGGCGTGCTGCCCGAGGGTCTCGATTTTGCCAACGTGACGGTCGAGCCGCCGCGCGATGCGGCGCATGGCGACATGGCGACCAACGCGGCGATGGTGCTGGCCAAACCGGCTGGCGCGAAGCCGCGCGACATTGCCGAGGCGTTGTCGAGCAAGCTGGCGGCGGATGATCGGATCGCCTCCGCCGAGGTGGCCGGGCCGGGCTTTTTGAACCTTAGGCTGGAGCCCACGGTCTGGGCGAACCTGGTCAACGGCATTCTGGCTGATGCGGATTACGGCAAGTCCGACATGGGGCAGGGTGCCAAGGTGAACGTGGAATACGTCTCCGCGAACCCCACCGGGCCTTTGCACGTCGGGCACACGCGTGGCGCGGTCTTTGGCGATGCGCTGGCCTCGCTTCTGGAATACGCGGGCCACGACGTTACCCGCGAATATTACATCAACGATGGCGGCGCGCAGGTCGATGTGCTCGCCCGCTCCGTTTACCTGCGGTATCTCGAAGCGCATGGTCAGGAAGTCGCGTTCGAGGACGGCACCTATCCCGGCGATTACCTGATCGAGGTTGGCGAGGCGCTCAAGGCCAAGGTCGGTGATGCCTTCGTCGGCAAGGGTGAGCAATTCTGGCTCGAAGAGGTGCGCGACTTCGCCACCGAGAAGATGATGGACCTGATCCGGGCCGACCTGAAGGCGCTCGGAGTCGAGATGGACGTGTTCTATTCGGAAAAGTCGCTCTATGGCACGGGCCGGATCGAAGCGGCGATCGAGGATCTGAAAAGCAAGGGTCTGATCTATCGGGGCACGCTGGAGCCGCCCAAGGGCAAGCTGCCCGAGGATTGGGAGCCGCGTGAGCAGACCTTGTTCCGGTCGACCAGGTTCGGCGATGATGTCGACCGCCCGATCATGAAATCGGACGGGGCCTGGACCTATTTCGCGCCCGATATCGCCTATCATTTCGACAAGGTTTCCAGGGGCTTCGACGCGCTTATTGATGTATTTGGCGCGGACCACGGCGGCTACGTCAAGCGGATGAAAGCCGCGGTCGCCGCGCTGTCGGACGAGAAAACGCCGCTCGATATCAAGCTCACCCAGCTCGTGAAACTCTACAAGAATGGCGAGCCGTTCAAGATGTCCAAGCGCGCGGGCACTTTTGTTACCTTGCGCGACGTGGTCGACGAGGTCGGGCCGGATGTGACGCGCTTCATCATGCTGACGCGCAAGAACGACGCGCCGCTCGATTTCGACTTCGACAAGGCGTTGGAGCAGTCGAAGGACAACCCGGTGTTCTACGTCCAATACGCCAATGCACGGGCGCATTCCGTCATGCGCAAGGCGGCTGGGATGGGGGTCGAGACGGGTGCGCCGGTTCTGAGCGACGCGGGCGAGATCGCGGTGGCCCAGAAGCTCGCCGAATGGCCGCGCCTCGTGGAGATTGCCGCGCGGACCCATGAGCCGCACCGGATCGCCTTCTACCTCTACGACCTTGCGTCCGAGTTCCATGCGCTGTGGAACAAGGGCAATGATGACGTGTCGTTGCGGTTTGTTCAGGACGGTGACTCAGATGCAACAGCCGGGAAAATTGCTCTTCCTCAGGCCGTTTCCGTTGTGATTTCGGCGGGGCTTGGTATCCTTGGCGTTACACCGCTCGAAGAAATGCGCTGAACAAACAAGCGCTCCGGGCCGGTGGTGAGGTTCAGCCCGCGTCATAAGCGGGTAAGGCAAGACACCAGATTATCGGCGAGGGGCGCACGCGCTCCAACGCCGGAGCGAGGCAGGCAATGACTGAGGCGAATTGGGGTCGCAACGGGCAGTATGCTCAAGCGCACCCGGACGCGTATCCGCATCCGCAAACTCAACAGGGTTATGCTCAGCCGCAACCCGGCTATTACGGCGATCATCCCGCGACGCATGCGCCGCAGCCCCATCAAGCCACAGGCGGCGGACGTATCGTACGCAACGAGCCGCCGATGCAGGCCAGTCGGGCACAGCCACAGGCCGCTCACGCTCAGCAGCCGTATTACGCGCAGCAACCCGCGGCACACCATCCGCAGCAGCCGATAGCCGCATCGCGCCAGCCGCATCAGCAGGCCGCGCAAGCGCCATCTTACGGGCAATATGCGCAATCCGCGCAGCCGCAGCAGGGCTACGCAGGTCACCCCCCACAGGCCCCGCAATACGCCGAACAGCCTATGCCGGTTGCCGCGCGCGACGAGGCGTCTCTCGGCGTGACCCGTGTTCTGAACGGGGCCGGGGCGCTTCTCTCTATCGCATTGGTCGGTGGCCTGGCCGTGTGGGGCTACAACCTCGCCATGCGCGACGTGACCGAGGTTCCGGTCGTCGCCGCGTTGGAAGGCGCGATGCGCGTCGCGCCGGAGAACCCGGGCGGCCTCGATGCCGAACACCAGGGGCTGGCGGTGAATTCCGTGGCTGCCGAGGGTATCGCCGAAGGTCCGGCCGACCAGGTCATGCTGGCGCCGCCGGTGGAGGATCTGACGGAAGAGGATGCGCCTGTCGTGGCCGCGGCATCCTTGAACGCGACGCCAAATGCCGAAGCGGACGAGTTCCGCCCTGAAGACGAAATGATAGCGCAGCCGGTCGCGGTGAGTGCCGATGAGGCGCGCGCCGAGGGCGAAGAACTGGCCGCGCAAATCGCGGGCGATGCCGAGCCGCTCACCGCCGAAGAGGTCGCAATCGCGGCCGCAACGGCGTCGGTCACGGGAAACAAGGGCGTCGCGATCAGCCCGCGGCCCAAGGCACGGCCCGCCGACCTGGTCACCCGGGCCTCGGCACAGCCGTCGACCGATGCGCTGCTTGCCGCCACGCAAGAAGCGACGACCGAGGTCAACGCCGCCGATCTTCCGGCAGGCACGCGGCTTGTTCAACTTGGGGCCTATGACACCGAGGACGTGGCCCGCGCCGAATGGGACCAGTTGGCGGGCCAATTCGACGACTACATGGGCGGCAAGTCGCGCGTGATCGAAAAGGCGACTTCTGGAGGCAAGACCTTCTATCGCCTGAGGGCCATGGGCTTTGACGACCTGTCGGACGCGCGCCGGTTCTGCGCCGCGCTGATGGCGGGGCAGGCGGCCTGTATTCCTGTCGTGACCCGTTAAGCATGACGGTCGGGGCGACGATCCTCGGTCTGAAAGGTCCGCGACTGTCCCGTGAAGAACGCGATGTCTTCGCCAAGGCGAACCCCTGGGGGTTCATCCTGTTCGCACGCAATATCGAAGACCCCGAGCAAGTGACCTGGCTTACCACGGAGTTGCGCGAAGCGGTCGGACGAAACGCGCCGATCTTTATCGACCAGGAGGGCGGGCGCGTTGCGCGGATGGTGCGCCCCTATTGGCGGGAATGGTTGCCGCCGTTGGAGCAAGTGAAGCTCAACAAACGAAAAGCGGCCGAGGCGATGTATCTGCGCTACCGGATTATCGCGCATGAATTGCGCGCGGTCGGGATCGACGGCAACTGTGCGCCGGTCGTCGACATTGCCCAGCCGGACACCCATGAAATTCTCAAGAACCGCTGTTATGGCGACGATGTCGTGAAGGTCTCCGAAATCGCGGGAGCCGTGGGCACCGGGCTGATCGACGGTGGGGTGCTTCCGGTCATCAAGCATATTCCGGGGCACGGGCGCGCGACCGCGGACAGCCATCTGGAACTGCCCAGGGTCACCACCAAGGCAAAGACCTTGCGCGTGTCAGATTTCCTTGCGTTTCAATCGGTTGCGGGGCTGCCGCTCGCCATGACGGCGCATGTGGTCTACACCGACATTGACCCGGATAACCCCGCCACCACCTCGCCTAAGATGATCGAGATCATCCGCGACACAATCGGTTTCAACGGTCTCCTGATGACCGACGACATCTCCATGAAGGCACTCAAGGGGCCCTTTGAAGCGCGCTGCGAGGCGGCCTTGACGGCGGGCTGTGACATCGTTCTGCATTGCAACGGCGAGATCGACGAGATGGCCGCGGTGGTCGAGGCCTCGGGCAGCCTGAACGGTGTGGCAGAGGCCCGCGCAGAGACGGCACTCACCTGGCGCAAAGAGCCCGATGCCATTGACATTGAGGCTCTGGACGCGGAATTTGAGGCCTTGTTGACCAACTAGGCGGGCGCCCCTTTTTCTCATGGCTGACGAAGAGTTTCAGGCTGACGTTCTGTCGGTGTCCGAGCGCATGGCCGCCGAGGCGCTGATCGTTGACGTCGAGGGCTTTGAAGGCCCGCTCGACCTGTTGCTCACGTTGTCGCGCACCCAGAAAGTGGACCTTCGGCAGATTTCCGTTTTGGCTCTGTCCGAGCAATACCTCGCTTTTGTCGAAAAGGCGCGGCACCTGCGGATTGAACTGGCCGCCGATTACCTCGTCATGGCGGCTTGGCTGGCTTTTCTGAAGTCACGGTTGCTCTTACCGCCCGACCCGGCGGACGAGGGTCCGTCGGGCGAGGAATTGGCCGCGCATCTGGCCTTCCAGCTGGAGCGATTGCAGGGGATGCGCGATGCGGCGGCGAAGCTGATGGCGCGGGACCAGAAGGGACGCGATTTCTTCCCGAGGGGTCAGGTCGAGGTGGTCGAGCGGCGCAAGCGTATCACCTATACCGCGACACTTCTGGACCTGATGCAAGGCTATGCGCGCATCCGCACCCGGGACGAGTTTCGGCCTTTCGTCATGGACCGCGACAGCGTCATGACGCTGGAAGAAGCATTGGACCGGATGCGCGGGTTGATCGGGTTCGCAGGCGAGTGGACCGACATCATGTCTTACCTGCCCGATGGATGGGACACCGACCCGGTCAAACGCCGGTCCGCCACGGCGGCCAATTTCGCGGCCTCGCTGGAGTTGGTAAAGGCGGGCGCGATCGAGATCAGGCAGGGCGAGATTTTCGCGCCGATTCAAATTCGCAGGAAACCCAATGAGTGACGAGACCGAGACCGACATCGAGCAGGAGGAAAGCCTGTTCGAAGCGCCTCCGATGGGGGAGCAGGAACGCATGGTGGAAGCGGTGCTCTTTGCGAGCGCCGAACCTGTGACCATCGCGGAACTCTCTGCGCGGATGCCACATGGCTCGGACCCGTCAGAGGCGCTGGTGCATCTGCGCAAACGCTACGAAGGGCGCGGCGTCAACGTGGTGCGTGTCGGCGATGCTTACGCGATCCGGACCGCACCCGACCTTGGGTATCTGATGCACAAGGAAACGGTGGAGAGCCGGAAACTGAGCAGAGCCGCCATCGAGACCCTGGCCATCATTGCCTATCACCAGCCGGTCACCCGCGCCGAGATCGAAGAAATTCGCGGCGTATCTGTCAGCCGTGGCACGGTCGACCAATTGATCGAGATGGAATGGATCCGCTTCGGTCGCCGGCGAATGTCGCCCGGGCGTCCGGTGACCTTTGTCGTGACCTCCGAGTTTCTCGATCATTTCGGGTTGGAAAGTGCGCGTGACCTGCCGGGTCTGAAGGAACTTCGGGCCGCCGGGCTTCTGGAAAGCCGTCCGTCCCCGAGCCTGGGCGAAGACGAAGAGGGCGACGACGAGGACGAGGGCCAGTCCGAACTCTTCGAAGAGTGATCGTACTTTTGCCGCTTTTTCCTATATACTGTTTGGAAAAGCAGAAGTGAGCAGGTCTTATGAACGTAGAACGCATGATGTCGATGATGCTTCGCATGGTGATGCGCAAGCTTGTGAACCGTGGCGTCGATGCCGGGGTCGATATGGCGTCCCGGCGCGGCAAACGGCGTGACGACATGACGCCGGAGGAGCGCCAGCGCGCCCAAGCGACGAAGCAAACCGCGAAACGCGCCCGTCAGGGGGCCCGGATCGCCCGCCGGCTGCGCTAGGCCCCGCGCCCCCGGAATATTTCCGGCACGATGAAGAGACCCCCGGTCAGCTTGGGGTCTTGAAATGCTTGGAAAGCTTCAGGCCCTGTCCCTGGTAGTTAGATTTGATGCCCGCGCCGTAAAGCGTCTCCGGCACATCCGCCATTTTCTCATAGACTAGGCGTCCGACCACTTGGCCGTGTTCCAGGACAAAGGGGGCTTCGTGGCAGCGCACTTCGAGCACGCCGCGTGAGCCCGCGCCGCCGGCTGCATCGTGGCCGAAGCCGGGGTCGAAGAAGCCCGCGTAATGCACGCGGAATTCACCGACCATCGCAAGGTAGGGCGCCATTTCGGCGGCGCAATCGGGCGGGATATGAACCGCTTCCCGGCTCACGAGGATATAGAAGGCGCCGGGGTCGAGGATGATGCGTTCTTCGGCGGTGTGGATTGGTTCCCAGAACTCCGCCGGGTCGTAGTGCCCGATGAGGTCGAGGTCGATGACGCCAGAGTGCGGCTTCGCCCGGTAGCCGACGAGGTTGTTCGGGCCCGGTTTGAGGTCGACGGAAAACCCGAGGCCATCGTCGATCACCGCGTCTCCGTCGACCAGTCGTTCAGCGTCGTGACGCGCGCGCAGCTCGTCGTCTGATAAGATCGCCTGGCCCTCGCGGAAGCGGATCTGGTTGAGCCGCATCCCGGGGCGCACGAGGACCGAGAAGGAGCGGGGACAGATCTCGGCGTAAAGCGGCCCGGTGTAGCCCGGCGTGATCCGGTCGAATTCCACCCCGCCGTCGGTGATGGTTCGGGTCAGGAGATCGAGCCGCCCGGTGGAACTTTTTGCATTGGCCACCGCTTGGACACCGTCGGGCAGGGCAAGGCTTTCCATGAGCGGCACGACGTAGACCGCGCCTTTTTCAAGGACCGCGCCGTTGGTGAGGTCGATCCGGTGCATTTCGAATTCATTGAGGCGGTCCGCGACCGTCGCGCCTTCGCCCGCGAGAAAGGAGGCGCGCACCCGGTAGGCGACGGTGCCAAGGCGCAGGTCCAGGGAGGCCGGCTGAATCTGTTCCGGAATGATGGCGGGATCGGCGGACAAGATGCCGTCTTCGATCATGTTGCGGATCGCCCGATCCGGCAGAACCCCTGTGTTCATCCGTCCATCCCCCTCAAGCGTTTTGGAAAAA
>ATLU01000171.1_pt1 | contig 18543 bp, 16 predicted proteins | sample 178751 | NCBI WGS metagenome assembly ATLU01 (sample SAMN02211837, study PRJNA209200) | bioreactor metagenome | isolation source: day 23 sample from continuous culture bioreactor inoculated with sediment... | place: Germany: Wadden Sea | collected 2011
AGAATTCGGGCCTTCCCGAAGGTCGGCGCTCTTACACCACGCCGTGGGACACTATCGATGTCCCAAACCTCATCCGTGAAATACCTTTCGCCCTGGCGGCGCAATTGCGGGACCCGGTGTGCCGGGATGTCGTCCAGGATTGCTGGCGGCAACGCGAGCCGTTGCAAAAAATTCCAGCCGGTCGAGCTGCCGATTGATGTCGGCGGAGTTCTTTCCTACCTCAAACCGCCATGGCCAGACGAACCGGCTGACCTGACCATCCACTTCTTCGGCCAGCAATTTGTCGAGCTTGGCGTGCGTATTGCATCAAGACGAGCGGCAATGCGAGCCTCAATTCTACGTTCAGCGGCAACCAACACATCAGCACAATGACGTTCGATGACCGAAGTTCCCGGCAGAATGATCTGCTGTCTGTGGGATTCTTCTACAAACCCACGCACCAGAACCTGGCTGGATTGCGCCGCTTCAGCATTGCGGTCCAGCCAGCTCCGAAGCTTTTTGGCGCGCTCAACGCTGCACCTTTGCCAGATCGCAGATACCTTGCGCGAAAAGGGTGTCGACCTCGTCGTCCTCGATCAGAACATCGACACCTCAGATGCCACAGGCCGTCTTCTGTTCAACATGCTGGGGGCCATCGGCCAGTTCGAGACTGAAATTCGCGCCGAAAGGCAAATGGATGGGATCAAGAAGGCCAAGGATCCAGGCGTTTAGTTTGGGAAGCAGCCTGCGCTTACAACCAATCAGATCGAAGAACTACGCGGCAAACGCGCGAGCGGCACTCTGATCAAAGACTTCATGGCTGAATACAGCCTCTCTAAGGCCACCATCTACCGTTATCTCGCTGAAAGCGAGATTTGAGCGCAATCACAGGAGCCCAATCCGAGCTTAACGCCCTATTCTGCACCCAGCCGAAGTCGACCCCTGGCTTTGCGGCAGGTCGATCCGACGATTGCGGGTGTTCGGGTCGAGGCGTAGGGCCGCCCCTTCCGGTTCCGGGCGACCGGTTCGGACGATTGTCGTCGGCTAGTCGGGCGCGCGCAGGGTGTCGAGCGTATCGCGCATCTCCTGGGAGAGCGGCACGGGGCGGCGGGTCCGGGCATCGACGTAGACATGGACGAAGAACCCCTCGGCAGATGTGCGGTCGTCGTCGTTGCGAAACAGGCCGAGGTCGTAACGCACGGAGCTGCGTCCGATATGCGTGACCTTCACGCCGACATCGACACGGTCGGGAAACACGATCTCGCCCGTATACCGGCACCCGGTTTCGACGACGAGGCCGATCACCGCGCTGGTTCTCGGGTCGAGCAGCCCGCGGTCCATCAGCCAGCCGTTCACCGCCGTGTCGAACATCGCGTAATGCACCACGTTGTTGACGTGGCCATAGACGTCGCCGTCCATCCACCGTGTCGGCACGGGTCGAAAGGTGGCGTAGGCCGCGCGACTGGCCGGAACAGGGCGAGTGGCCATCACCACGCCTGCCGGTAGATGTTCAGCGCGTCCGCTTCGCTCACGTCGCGCGGGTTGTTCACCAGCAGGCGTTGCTGAAGCATCGCATCCGCCGCCATTTTTTCGAGCGCGGTTTCGGGGATTCCCACGTCGCGCAGGCGGGTTTGCATACCGAGCCGCGCCGACAGGTCGGCGAGCGCGTCGATGAAAACGGTGCAGAGCCGGTCGGCGTTGTTGCTGCGCTCAAGTTGCGGAAAGGCGTCGTGGGCAATCTCGGCATACAGCGGCGCGGCGTCCGGCGCGTTGAAGCGCAGGACGTGGGGCAGGACCAGCGCGTTCGACAAACCGTGCGGGACGTGAAAGGTGCCGCCGATGGGGTAGGCCAGCGCGTGCACGGCGGCAACGGGTGAATTGGCGAAGGCCTGCCCAGCCAGCATCGAACCGAGCAGCATCGCGCCGCGCGCCGCCACGTCTGCGCTATTCGAGACCGCCGTTTCGATGTTCGCGCCCAGAAGACGAAGCGCTTCGCGCGCGAGGAACTTCGACATCGGGTTGTTGTTGGCGCTTCGGGAGGCATAGGCCTCGATCGCATGGACCATCGCGTCGACGCCCGTGGCCGCGGTGATCGCGGCGGGCAGACCCGTGGTCAGTTCGGCATCCAGAACCGCGATGTCAGGCAGGATTACCGGCGACGACACGCCCCGTTTTTCCTCTTCCCCAACGGTGATGATCGAGACTGGCGTGACCTCGGAGCCGGTTCCGGCGGTGGTGGGAACAAGGACGAGAGGCAGGCGGGGGCCCTTGGCATTCGCGACGCCCCAGGCCTCGTCCAGATCCTCTCCCGACCCCAGAAGCAGGGCTGCGAGCTTGGCCACGTCAAGCGACGATCCGCCGCCGAAGCCGACCACGCCTGTCACCCCGGCCTCGCGCCCGGCCTCGGTCGCGGCCACGAGGGTGGTCAGGCTCGGGTCGGCCTCGACCGCGTCGAACACTGTCACGGCCACGCCCGCAGCTTCGAGCGACGCAATGCCGAGGTCACACAGGCCCAGTTTGCGCAAGCCGGGGTCGGTCACGAGCAGACAGCGCGTCCCGAGCGTCCCGGCCGCGATCGTGCCGAGGTCGGCCGCGGCGCCCGGCCGAAAGACCAGTGATTTGGTGGTGCTGAAGCTGAACGGTTCGATCATGGTCCTCCCTTCGACCCGGATCATGCCGGGTCTGTCATTACGCGTCTGTTGGCGTCTCTCCCGCTTGCAGCCGACGTGTCGCGAGGATGCGTCGATCCCGCCACGCCTGCGCCGCCGCAATATCTTCCACCGGACGTATCCGGGCCATCTCGTCATGGATGCGCGAGACGAGGTCAGGCCCCCAGTCATAATCCGTGCGCGCGTCGGCGCCCATTTTTTTCATCATGCCTTCGAGTTGCGCGACGAACCCGACGAACCCCTCATGGGCGTTCAGATGCGCTGTCATGAAGGGCCCGATCGAAGCCCAGCGAAGCGCGAGCCCGCTGGTCATCACCCGGTCGATATCGGCGGCGCTACAATAGCCCTCGCCGACCAGGTGCATTGCCTCTGCGACGAGGGTGTATTGCAGCCGGTTGAGGATGAACCCGTCGATTTCCTTCTCGACCGTGATCGGTTCCATGCCCGCTTTGTCATAGAATGCGTGCGCGTATTCGACCGTTTCGGGCGTCGTCAGCGGGGTCGCGCAGAGTTCCACGAGCGGAATGTGCGAGGGCGGATTGACCGGGTGGCCGACCATTGCCCGGCCCGGGTTGGGGATGTCGCTCAGGAATTGCGAGCCGGGCAGGGCGGAGGTGGAGGAGAACAGGCGGCAGTCGGCCGGGGCCGATGCGCCGATCTCGGCAAAGAGCGCGCGCTTGATGTCCAGATCTTCGCGCACACTTTCCTGTATCACCTCGGCCCCCGCGACGGCCTCGGCCAGCGTGTCGGCCACTTGTATGCGGGCACGAATCGTTTCCGTGGTCTCGCCCGTCGGCATCTCGTGGGCCAGTTGTTCGAGTGTCGCGTCGATGCGCGGCAAAGCCCGGCTGGCGATCATTGCGGGATCGGCGTCGTAGAGCACGACCTCGTGCCCGGCGCGGGCAAAGACGGTGGCCCAGCCGCATCCGACCGTCCCGACCCCTATACAGACAACACGCGCCATGATCAGGACGCCGGATCGTCGATTTCGGTCCACTTCGCTTCGAAATCCCAGATGCGCTGGAACCCGATGAGCTGATTGAATTCCGAGAAGTCGAACAGGTCGATGTTCGGGGAATTCGAAGTTCCCTCGGCCTTGAGCACGTTCAAAGCGCGCTCAGCTGCTGCCGCCGCCGCAAGACCGGTCAGCGAGGGGAAGATCGCGAGGTTGTACCCGATCTCTTCGAGCACCTTGGCCGGCAGGATCGGCGTCTTGCCGCCATCGGCCATGTTGGCCATCGTCGGGGCGTCGATCATTTCATTGGCGCGGCGCATTTCGTCCTCGCTCTCGAGCGCTTCGACGAACACCACGTCTGCCCCCGCGTCGCGGTAGGCCAGGCCCCGGTCGATTGCGCCCTGAAACCCTTCGACGGCGCGCGCGTCGGTGCGCGCGATGATGATGGTCTCGGGCGATTGGCGCGCGTAGCAGGCGACCTTGATCTTGTTGACCATGTCCTGCGTCGGCACCACGCGTTTATAGGGCGTGTGGCCGCATTTCTTGGGGAATTCCTGATCTTCGAGCTGGATGCCCACGGCCCCCGCCGCTTCGTATCCGCGCACGGTGTGATCGACGTTCAAAAGCCCGCCATAGCCAGTGTCGGCATCGGCGATGACGCCCGCGTTCACCGTGCGGCACAGGGTTTCGACCCGGCCCACCATGTCGGTGTAGGTGGCGATCCCGGCGTCGGGAATGCCCTGCTGCGAGGCGGTGCCCCAGAAGCCGGAGGAATAGACGAAGTCGAAGCCGACCTTGTTGCTGACGACCGCGGTGATCATGTCGTGGATGCCGGGGGCGACGACGAATTCACCGCGTTCGAGGGCGGCTTTCAGGCTGGGTCGGGTCATTCTTTCTCCATTCCGTTCAGATAGTCGATCACGTCGGCTTCGGTGACGACGTCACCGTATTTCGCGTCCATGTCGAAAAGGTTCGCTTCGTGCGGGGCCGCGTGCCGGTCACCGACCGCTTCGCGCGCGATGATCGGGATGAACCCGTGCGAGCAGCTGTCGATGCAGGTCGCGCGCACGCAGCCGCTGGTGGTGAGGCCGGTGTGGATCAGCGTGTCGATGCCCCAGGAGGTCAGGGTCGAGGCCAGAGAGGTGCCGAAGAAGGCGCTGGGATACTGCTTCGACACGACGAGTTCGCCCGGCCCGACTTCGAGACCCGAGGGCCAGTCGCCCATCGGATTGCCCTCGATGAAATTGCGCAGGGGCAGGGCCTTTTGGAAGAACCGCCCACCGTTCAGCCCGCCCTCCTGGTAGACGACGTTGGTGTAGATCACTGGGACGCCCTTGGCGCGGGCCACCTCGCGGATGCGGAGCGCCGATGCGAGGGCGTCGTCCACGTCAGCGTAGAGTTCGCAGGAGTCGTCGAAATACCCCTCGACAAAGTCGATCAGGATCAGCGCGGGTTTCCGGCCGAACCCGATCCGGTTGCCGTAAGCGCGCTTGTAGTTTTCGATCAGGTCGGCATCCGTGTTCATCAGGCGGCGTCCTCTTCTGTCTTGATTTGTCCGAATTGTTCGGGCGCGAGCACGAGCCAAGGGGTCTCGGACGCGCGCCGCTTTTCATAGGCCGCGATGGCGTCGGCATCGTCCGACAGGATCGTGCAAATTTCGTCCAGCCCGGCCATGAGGGCGCGTTTGCGATTCGCGTCGAGGTCGAAGGCAATGGTTGTGTCCGCGACGCGGATTTCCTGCGCTGGTAGGTCGATGGTGATCTCTTCGCCGGCTTCGGCGGCGGTTTCTATGTGCGCCATCTCGTCGCCCCGAAGGCGGATCGGCAGAACCCCGTTCTTGAAGCAGTTGGAATAGAAGATTTCGCCGAAACTACGCGCGATCACGCAGCGGATGCCGAGGTCGGCGAGAGCCCAGACCGCTTGTTCACGGCTCGATCCGGTGCCGAACGTCTCGCCGGTGACGAGGATCTGCGCCTTGTCGTAGGGCGGTTGGTCGAGAATGAACGGCTCGCTGCCGCCGCGCCGTTCGTTGAAGGCATAGCGCCCCAGCCCGTCGCGTTCGAGGAGCAGCAGGAAGCGCGCCGGAAAGATAACGTCGGTGTCGATCGCGTCTTCCATCAGCGGTGCCGCGACGCTTTTCAGTTCGATCAGCTTTTCCATTGTCACAGGTACTTCCTCACGTCGGTGATATGGCCCGCCAGCGCCGCCGCGGCGGCCATCTGCGGGCTCATGAGGTGGGTGCGGCCTCCGATCCCCTGCCGACCCTCGAAATTGCGGTTCGAGGTGGACGCGCTGCGCTCGCCCTTGGAGAGTCGGTCGTCATTCATGCCGACACACATCGAGCACCCGGCGTCGCGCCATTCGAACCCCGCCTCGCGGAACACCCTGTCCAGCCCTTCGGCCTCGGCAATCGCCTTGACCGTCGCTGAACCCGGAACGGCGATGGCGCGGATACCTGGCGCGGCTTTGCGACCGGCGAGCACCTTGGCCGCTGCGCGAAGATCCTCGATTCGTCCGTTGGTGCAGGAGCCGATGAAAACCGTGTCCACGGCGATGGCGGACAGGCGCGTTCCGGGCGTGAGGCCCATGTAGTCCAGCGTCCTGTGCATCTTTTCGCGCTTGCCGTCGTCCCGAATATCCGCGGGGTCCGGCACCACGCCGTCGATGGGGAGTGTGTGTTCGGGCGTCGTCCCCCATGACACCTGCGGCACGAGCGCCGAGGTGTCGAAGGTGATTTCATGGTCGAACACCGCATCCTCGTCGCTGCGCAGCGACATCCAGTCGGCGACTGCCGCGTCCCAAAGCTCGGCTTTCGGGGCGAGGGGACGGTCCTTTAGATAGGCGATCGTCTTTTCATCCGGGGCGACCATGCCGACGCGGCTGCCCGCTTCAATCGACATGTTGCACAGCGTCATGCGCGATTCCATCGACAGGCCGCGCACGGTGGAGCCTGCGTATTCGATGGCGTAACCGACACCGCCCCCGGTGCCGATCTTGGCGATGAGGGCGAGGATCACGTCCTTCACCGTCACCCCGTCGGGTAGCCCGCCCTCCAGATTGACGCGCATCGTCTTTTGCCGGCGCTGGCGCAGGCTTTGCGCGGCAAAAACCGTAGCGCATTCGCTGGCGCCGATCCCGAAGGCGATGCAGCCGAAGGCGCCGTGGGTGCTGGTGTGGCTGTCACCGCAGACGAGGACCGAGCCGGGCAGGGTGAACCCCAGTTCCGGGCCGATGACATGCACGATCCCGTGGCGGTCGCCCTCCATCGGGAGATAGGTGATGTCGTGACGCTTGGCGTTCTGCTTCAACCGGTCGACCTGTGCCTGCGCCAGCTCGTCCGCGAACCGCCGCCCATCGCGCTTGGTCGGGACCGCGTGATCGGCGACGGCGACATGCGCCTCGGGGCGGCGCACCTTCCGGCCCTGCTTCTCGATCGTGGCGAAGGCCTGCGGGCTCGAGACCTCCTGCACGAGGTGGCGATCGACGTAGAGCAGGGCTTCGTCGTTGCCGTAATCGGTGACCACGTGGCGATCCCAGATTTTCTGGTAAAGAGTGCGAGGGGACATCACGTTTTTCTCCACAAAGGCAAGGGTTTACAGCACCCTCGCCGTTGGGTGGCGACAAGGGTGCGCAACAAATTTTCCTTGATCTTGGAAGGACCATACTATTTCATGAATACGCATTCAACAGAAAAGCCGCCACACCGTAACAAGGGGCGAGCGAACGACCAGAGGGAGACAACCATGAGGCTCGGAGTCGATGTGGGCGGTACGTTTACCGACCTGCTACTTCAAGATGACGCTGCGAATAAAACCTACCGGGCCAAGACGCCCTCGACCCCACAGGATCAGTCGATCGGGGTGGCCGAGGGTGTCCGCCTGATTTGCGAAAAGGCCGGCGTAAAGCCGTCGGACATTTCGCTGGTCCTGCACGGAACGACCGTGGCGACGAACGCCGTGCTGGAGGGGAAGGGCGCCCGCGTGGGTCTGCTCGTCACCGAAGGGTTCGAGCATACGCTGCACCTCGCCAAATCCTGGACCCCCGGTCCGCTGTTCGGCTGGATCGTGATGGACAAGCCCGATCCGCTCGCCGCGCTCAAGGACACCCGCGGTATGCCCGAACGGGTCGACGCGCGCGGCAACGTGGTGCGTGAACTGGACGAGGACAAGGCGATCGAGCTGATTGACGACCTGTGCAAGTCCGGCATCGAGGCGCTGACGATCTCGCTCATGCACTCCTATGCCAACCCGGCGCATGAACGGCGCCTGCGCGAGATCGTGCAGGAGCGATTCCCGGACATGACGGTTTCGCTGTCGTCCGACATCCTGCCGGAGTTCCGCGAATACGACCGGGCGATCACCACGGTGATGAACGACTACGTCCGCCCGATCATGACGCGCTACCTGACCCGGATCGAACAGCGGCTGAAGGAGGTCGGCGTCGAAAGCCGGCTTCACATCGTGCGTTCGGACGGCGGGTTGATGAGCGCCGAAACGGCGGCTCAGCGTCCCGTCCACACGGTGCTGTCTGGTCCCGCCGGTGGTGTCACCGCGACCGCGATGACCGCGCGGCGGACCGGGATCAACAAGCTGCTGGCCTTTGACATGGGCGGCACCTCGACCGACGTGTCGGTCATCATTGATGGCAACCCGATGATCTCGCGTTCGACCGATGTGGGCTATTTCCCGGCCAAGGTGCCGACGCTTGACGTGCGCAGCGTGGGCGCGGGGGGCGGCTCGATCGCCGAAGTGTCGGAGCTGACCACATCGCTCAGGGTCGGGCCGCGCAGCGCGGGTGCCATGCCCGGTCCGGTGGCTTATGGACGCGGCGGCACGGAGCCGACCGTGTCGGATGCCAACGTCATTCTCGGCTACCTGCCGCCGCGCCTGTTGGGCGGCGACATGAGCCTTGATGTCGATGGCGCGCGCGAGGCCGTGGCGCGGGTCGGCAAGGCCATTGGCTTGTCGTCCGAGGACGCGGCGCAGGGCATTCTCGATATTGCGAACGAGGTCATGCTCGGCGCGCTCAGGGTCATCACCGTGCAACGCGGGCTCGACCCGCGCGATTTCGGGATCGTGGCCTTCGGCGGGGCAGGGCCGCTTCATGCCAACGCCATGGCACAGGTGCTGGGCTGCTACCCGGTGGTGGTGCCGCACAACCCCGGCGTTCTGTCGGCGCTCGGCTTCCTCGAGGCCGAGTTCAAGAACGAATTCGTGCAGACCCTGATCGGATCGGTCGCGGGGATGAACGACAGCAAGGTCTTCGACCATTTCAACGACCTGCGCGGCAAGGCGATTGAATGGCTCGATGAGCAGGAGGTCGAAGAGGGCGATCGCGGTGTCACCTACACGATGGATCTGCGGTACGAACAGCAGGGCTTCGAGGTCGAGATCAGCGTGCCGTCCGAGATGATCGACAAGGCCGAGGGACTCGATACGGTTCTCAAGGATTTCCACGAGACCCACGAACGCCTCTATGGTGTGCGGTTCGACCTGCCGATCGAACTGGTGGCGCTGCGCGTCGTGGCGACGGGGGCGACCCCGCCGGTGGAATACGCGATGCCGGAGGATGGCACGACCGACGTGTCGGAGGCGATCATCGAAACGCGGCCTGCCTATTTCCACGGGGAATGGATCGACACGCCGCATGTGGACAGGGATAGGCTCGCTGCTGGCGCGCGGATCGAAGGACCGGCCATCGTGCGTCAGTACGACACCACGACCGTCCTGCTGCCGGATCACTATGCCGAGGTCGACGAGACCGGCAACCTGATGATCTGGCCCACCGAAAAGGGAGAATGATGCAATGACCAAGAAACTCGATCCGATTACCCTCGACCTCATTGAGAACGCTCTTCTGAACGCGCGATTCGAGATGGACAGCGTCGTGACCCGCGTCGCGCTTTCGCCGGTGATCCGCGAACAGCACGACGAATTCCCGATGATCTGCAACCCGGCGGGACAGATGGTCGTGGGCCAGTTCGGCTCCTACATCCCCGAGATCGTGGAGCAGTACAAAAACAACATCAACGAAGGTGACATCTTCGTCTGGAACGACCCTTACGCCTGCAAAGGCTCGATCTCGCACAACAACGACTGGTGCGTGATGATGCCGATCTTCCATGAGGGTCAGCACGTCGGCTACAGCTCGATCTTCGGGCACATGGTGGACACGGGCGGCAAAGTGCCCGGCTCGATGCCCGCCGATGCCTACACGATCTGGGAAGAGGGGCTGCGTGTGCCCCCGGTCAAGATCTACGAGGATGGCAAGCTCAACGAGGGCGTGCTTCAGATCATGCTCAACAACAGCCGGACCCCGGACATGAACCGGGCCGACCTGATGGCGCTGATCGCCGGGTGCCGGACGGCGGCCAAGCGGGTGCAGGAAATCTGCGACCGGTTCGGGCGTGACAGCTACCTGACCGCTTGCGACGAGCTGATGTCCCGCACGCGGGAAGCGATGCGCGTCCTGATTTCGAAATACATCCCCGAAGAGCCGGTGACCTTTACCGACTACGTGGATGACGATGGCGTGGGCAACGGTCCGTTCAAGCTGCACCTTTCGATTTACAAGAAGGGCGAAGTGGCGGTGATCGACTGGACCGGGACGGACGATCAGGCCGAGGGGCCGATCAACTTCCACATCCACGAAGGTCTCTGCAAGCTGTTCTTCGGCGTCTACATGATCATGGCGTTCGACCCCAAGATCATGTTCAACGAGGGCTTCTACGACCTGTTCGAGATCATCCTGCCCGAAGGCAGTCTTTTGAACCCCAAGTTCCCGGCGGCGCTGTCGAACCGTCTGAACACGCATACGCGGTTCTTCGACTGTCAGGCCGGTGCCCTGGGTCAACAGGCCCCGCACCTGTCGATGGCCGCAGGCTACGGCACCAGCCCCCACTTCATCTTCACCGGCACCGACGAGAACGGAAAATACTTCCAGCTCATGGAGCTTTTGTTCGGTGGTGTGCCGGGGCGTCCGCGCGACGACGGGCTCGACGGTCACGCATGGTGGCCGCTCTTCAGCGCGACGCCGATCGAGTACATCGAGAACTACTACCCGGTGATCGTCGAGCGGTATCGCCCGGTGCAGGATGCCGGTGGTGCCGGGCTTCACCGGGGCGGGGCGGGGATCGAAAAGGTCTATCGCGTGCTCGCCTCGGGGTCGATCTCGATCCACGACGACCGCGAAGTGGTACCGCCGTGGGGCATCAACGGCGGTCTGCATGGCGGCACGTCGAGCAAATGGGTGGTGCGCGCCGGGTCGGAGGAGCGTGAGCGGGTTCCGTCCAAGACCGACAGCCTCAAGGTCGAACCGGGCGATCGCATCATCTTCATCACGGCCGGCTCCGGCGGCTGGGGCGATCCGTTGGAACGCCCGATCGAGAAGGTGCTGCGCGACGTGCGCGACGGGCTTGTGTCACGGCAGAAGGCCGAGCGCGACTATGGCGTGCTGATCGGCGAGGACATGACGGTGGACGAAAGCGGCACCGAGGCGCTGCGCAAGTCCCAGCGCACCGAACGCGGCGAACCCGCGCCGTTCGATTTCGGTTTCATTCCCGGCGTCCACGAAGCGGCCGAGTGATACCAAAGCGGTGGGCGTGCCTAGCGCGCCCACCGCCCCATGCCGGGAATGGTGTGGCCCGGTATGAGATCGCCGGGGATGACCCGTTTCTGTGCCTCGGCACCCTTGAGGTTTTCGGGCGCGGCCTGAAGCAGCTCCAGCGTTTCCGAGACCATCCGTTCGACCGGCTGGCGCACCGTCGTCAGGCTATAGGGGGCGCGCTGTCCTTCGCGGATACCGTCGAACCCGGCGAGCATGATGTCGTCGGGGATTTTCAGACCGAAGTTCTCGTTCAGGGCGTCCGCACAGCCGATCGCCATGATGTCATTCACCGCGAAAATCGCGTCCGGGAACCGGGGGCCGGGACCGCCGAAGCGGCGGATCATGGCGTTGCGCGCGCCCGAATAGCTCGATTCCCCGTCGACTTCCTCGATCTCGATTCCCGCGATTCCGTCGAACGCGGAGCGAAAACCCTGCACCCGGTCGATGCTGGTCGAACCCTGCGGATCGCCTCGCACGATGAGGATTCGCCGCGCGCCCGCAGCGTTCATCAGCCGCCCGAGGATCGCGCTCCCTTCGAAGTTGTCGCACTGGACACCGGACAGTTCGGACCCCTCGACGCGGCGGTTGAACATGACCACCGGGATGCCCAGACCTTCGCTCAGTTTGACCAGTTCCGACGACATCTGCGCTGAGGTCACGACCAGCCCGTCGATGGGGTAGCGCATGGCCTGCATCATCACGTCGTCGCTGTCGCGCCCATCCTGCACCGAGAACGCGAGAACCTGCCGGTTGGTGCGTTGGATCGACTCGACAAACACCTGCAAAGTCTCGGAATAAAAGGGATTATTCAGGTTTCCGCTGATGACGGCGACCATGTTGCTTCGGTTCGAGGACAGGTTCGATGCAAAGACGTTCGGAACGTAGTTCAGTTCCTTGGCGGCGGCCAGAATGCGGTCGCGTTTTTCCTTGGTGATGCTCGCACCGGGCGTGAAGGCGCGCGACACCGCCGGTTGCGAAACGCCGGCAAGCTTTGCCACGTCGAAAGATGTTACCCGTGTCTTGAGCCGTGCCATCGGTTCTCGAAATCCTTCTCTCCCGACCGGACCGTAATTCTTGCTGCCGCTCGGCGGGGTCACTCATTAATCCATCAAGCTCCCGGACGCGACTTTTTTTTGCCCGCAGGCGCGGGGTGGCGAATGCCCGACGATTTGCATCCGAATTCACAGGTTTGGGAAATAGCGCGGATTGCCCGATTGACAAAGAATCTTTTTCTGAGAAAGATGTGAATGCGTATTCAAGCCAACGACGAGTCGAGCAAATCGACCGCAGAAAAGCACCAACGTAAAACGGGAGCACACCATGACATACTCAACGACACTAAAGGGCCTCGCCTCGGCGCTGGCTCTTTCCGTGGCCGGGACGGCCGTGAGCGCGCAGGATGCATCAGAAGGCGTCGCACGCGCTCAAGAGGCACTTGCGCCTTATCTCGAGCAGCCGGTTTTCACCGCACCGGGTGAGCCGTTCGACATCAAGACCTGCGCGGCGGACCGCAAAATGCTTGCGATCCCGAACAGCAGCGCAAACCCCTTCCTCAAGGGGATCATCGACCGAATGAAAACGGTGGGTGAGGAGATCGGGCTCGAAGTCGCCGAATGGGAAAACCAGGGCCAGCCCAGCCAGTGGGTGCAGGGCTTCGACTTCGCGATCCGCGACGACTTCGATGTCATCAACCTGATCTCGGGTATCTCGCCCGACACCGTCGTGCCGCAGATCACGGCCGCCAACGAAGCGGGTGTGAAAGTCACCACCTCGCATTTCTACGACCCCTCCGACACGCCGAACGAACTGCTGTCTTCGACGTTGCCGGTCGGCTTCAACGAGATCGGCAAGATCCTTGCCAACTGGGTCACCGTGAACACGGACGGGGCGGGGAAAGTCCTCCTGGTGGTGTCGCGTGAAGTGCCGCCCACCATTCCGCTTGTCGACGGGTTCGAAAGCGTGCTGGCCGAGAATTGCCCGGATTGCGAAATCGTGCAGGAGATCAACGTCGGCGTCGCCGAGTGGGGCACCAAGATCCAGTCGTCGGTTCAGTCGGCGCTTCAGGCGAACCCCGATATCGACGTGATCGTGCCGATCTACGATTCCATGTCGCAGTTCGTCGTTCCGGCTCTGCGCCTGACCGGCACCCTCGGCTCGGTGAAGGTCGCCACGTTCAATGGCACGCCTTTCGTGCTCGACTACATCCAGGAAGGCTCAGTTTCGATGGACATCGGCGAGAGCCTCGACTGGATCGCATACGCGACGGTCGATGCCAACATGCGTGACCTGTGCGACATGCCTGTGCCGGAGAAGCTGAACGTGCCGTTCTACATCTTCGATGAAAGCAACGCCGAGATGGCAGGCACGCCTGCGCAATTCGACACCGGCTATGGCGATGCCTACGTGTCGGGCTTCCGTGAGCTCTGGGGCCTGGACTGATCCCCATGACAACCGAGCAGCTCTCTGCGCGGAATGATCGGGTGGCGTCTCAGCAGACGCCACCCACACTTCGCCTGACGAACATATCCAAGACGTTCCGCGCGACGCGCGCGCTGGACCAAGTGTCGCTGACCGTGGAACCGGGCAAGGTTCATGGGCTTCTGGGCACCAACGGCTCCGGCAAGTCCACGTTGATCAAGGTTCTGGCGGGCTTCCATTCCCCCGATCCCGGCGGTTCGATGCAATTCAACGGGCACGACGTTCCCTTGCCGCTGGACCCGTCGACCTTCCGGCGGCTCGGGATGAGTTTCGTTCACCAGAACTTGGGCCTCGTGCCGACGCTCACGGTTCTCGAAAACCTGAGACTGTCGCAGATCGCGCTTGGCAAGGGCAAGCGGATCAACTGGCGCAAGGAACGCGCGGCGGCGCAGGAGACGCTGGACCGCTACGATGTGGACGTCGAGCAATGGCGCCGCATCGACGAACTGAGCGCTGTGAACCGGGCCCTGATCGCGATCATCCGCGCGTTTGAGGAAATCCGCGAGGAATGCGAGCGCACGGGCGAGCCGGGTCTCGTGCTTCTCGACGAGCCGACGCCGTTCCTGCCCAAGGAAGGTGTGGACCGGCTGTTCCAACTCATGCGGCAAATTGCCGACCACGGGTCGAGTGTCACGTTCATCTCGCACGATATCGACGAGGTGATGGAAATCACGGACCAGGTGACGATCCTGCGGGATGGCAAGGTTTCGGGTGAAATCGAAACCAAGAACGCGACCCGCGATCAGATGATCGAGATGATCATTGGCCGTAGCCTCGCCTCGGCCGCGCCCGCCGTCCACACGGCCCGCAAATTCACCCCGATGGCCACGTTCGAGACGCTGTCGGGCGACGGTATTCCCGCCTGCGACCTGACCGTCGGCAAGGGCGAAGTTGTTGGCCTGACCGGTCTTATCGGCTCCGGCTATGACAAGATCCCGTATCTCGCCTTCGGCGCCGACCGGGCGCATTCGGGCAAGATGACGCTCGACGACGGCAAGAGTTTTGATCTGCGTGCGATGACACCGGCCAAGGCGATCGGCGAGAACATGGCCCTGTTGCCCGGCGACCGGGGCGCCCAGAGCGGCGTCGACAACATGAAGGTCTTTGAAAACATGCTGCTGCCGGACATCGGCAAGTATGTGCAGGGGGGCTTTTTGCGCAACGGCCGGATGCGGCGCGACGCGAAGCTGCTTGGCGAACAGTTCGAGGTCCGCCCGAACGATCCGGAACTGAACCTCGGCAACTTGTCGGGCGGCAACGCGCAGAAGGTTCTGATTGCGCGCTGGCTGAAACGCGAACCGCGCCTGCTCTTGCTCGACGAGCCGACGCAGGGCGTCGACGTCGGCACCCGGGCCAACATCTTCAAGGCGATCAAGGCGGCCGCTGCCGACGGTATGTCGGTGATCTGCGCAAGCTCCGACGCCGAACAGCTGGCCGAATTGTGCGACCGCGTTCTCGTGTTCGCCCGTGGCCAGATCGTCGAAGAACTGACCGGACCGCAGGTCAACAAGGACCAAATCACGCAAGCCTGCTACTCGTCGCTTGGTGCCACGACGCGCCAGACCGGGACGGAAGCGGGCCAGGAAAAGGTAGCCCCATGAATACGTCAACGGAAACCGCTATGTCTCGCAGCAAATCCAGGGTCAATTTCATGCGCCTGTTCGAACGATACGCGCTGATCCTCGTCTGGTTGCTGCTGATCATCGGCTTCTCGATTGCGATGCCCAACTCGTTCTTGCGCTGGGGCAACTTCTCGATCCTGTTCGCGTCCTACGCGCCTGCGGCGCTGTTGGCGCTGGCGATCATCATCCCACTCACGTCAGGGGACTACGACCTCGCGGTCGGGGCCACGATGACGTTGTCGTCCTGCATGATCGCGGTCCTGAACTCCTGGATGGATATTTCGATCGAGCTTTCGATCATCTTCGCGCTTCTAGGCGGTCTCGCCGTCGGGCTGTTTCACGCCCTATTCATTGTCTATTTCCGCATCCATTCGCTTGTCGTCACATTGGGGAGCACGTCGCTTATCTCGGGGATCGTGCAGTGGTTCACCAATTCTTCGACCATTGGCGGCATCGACAACAGCCTGATCATGTGGGTGGTCGGCGGGCGGCTGTTCGGCGTGCCCTATGCGTTTTATTACGCCCTCGCCGCGGCGATCGTCCTGTGGTTCATCTTCGACTTCACCCCTCTGGGCCGCCGCCTCTTATTCGTCGGGCGCGGCCGGGAAGTGGCACGGCTGAACGGTATCGCGGTGGAAAGGATGCGGGTGGGCGCGCTTGTCGCCTCGTCCGTGGTCGCCGCGTTGGCGGGCGTTCTGTATGCTGGCGTGCTCGGATCGGCCGATCCCTATTCGGGTCTGAATTACCTTCTGCCCGCGTTCGCGGCGGCCTTCCTCGGGTCGACGACGATCATGCCGGGCCGGTTCAATCCATGGGGCACCATCGTCGCAGTGTATTTCCTCGGCACGGGGATCACGGGTCTGACCATGTTCGGCATCCCGCTTTGGGTGACCAACGTGTTCAACGGCGGTGCGCTTATCCTTGCCGTGACGATCTCACAGCTTACGCGTGGACGCGAAGCCTCCGACATCGGATAATTTCCCCGAACGGTGGGCGCGTGTCCCTGAACCCAGCCCCGGACGGGGCTGGGCACCCAAAGGCAGGAGTATGATATGGCCATTCATCTGAAAGACGGCATCGATCCGGGCGTGGTCAAAGCAGCGGACGACAAGGTGCGCGGCGTCGTGGAAGCAACGCTCGCCGACATCGAAAAGCGGGGCGACGCGGCGGTGCGGGAGTTGTCGGTGAAATTCGACGACTGGTGCCGCGAGGATTACCGGCTGACGCAGGCCGAAATCGACGATTGCCTCGGGCAGATGAGCGCGCAGGATCTGCACGACATCGAATTCGCACAGGAGCAGGTTCGGAATTTCGCGCAGATCCAGAAGGATGCGCTGCGCGATGTCGAGGTCGAGACGCTGCCGGGGGTGATCCTCGGGCACAAGAACATCCCGGTTCAGCAGGTCGGGTGTTACGTGCCCGGCGGCAAATACCCGATGCTCGCCTCGGCCCATATGTCGGTGCTGACGGCCAAGGTCGCGGGCGTGCCGCGCATCGTCACCTGTGCGCCGCCCTATCAGGGTAAACCCGCCGCGGCCATCGTCGCGGCTCAGCACATGGCGGGGGCCGACGAGATCTATGCGCTTGGCGGCATTCAGGCCGTGGGCGCGATGGCGCTCGGGACCGAAACCATCGATCCGGTCGATATGCTGGTCGGCCCCGGTAACGCTTTCGTCGCCGAGGCCAAGCGCCAGCTCTATGGACGCGTGGGCATCGATCTTTTCGCCGGACCCACCGAAACGCTGGTGATCGCGGACGAGACGGTGGATGCCGAAATGTGCGCCACCGATCTTCTGGGACAGGCCGAACACGGGCCGGACAGTCCCGCCGTTCTGCTAACAACGTCCGAGAAACTGGCCCGCGAAACCATGGCCGAAGTCGAGCGGTTGCTCGACATCCTGCCCACCGCCGGACACGCGCGAAAAGCGTGGGACACCTACGGTCAGGTGATTGTGGTGGACGACCATGACGAGATGCTCGCGGTCGCCAATGACATCTGCTCGGAGCACGTGCAGGTGATGACCGACCGCGACGACTGGTATCTTGAGCACATGACGGGCTACGGCGCGCTGTTTCTCGGCCCGCGCACCAACGTCGCCTATGGTGACAAGGCGATCGGGACCAACCACACGCTGCCGACGAAGAAGGCCGGGCGCTATACCGGCGGTCTCTGGGTTGGCAAGTTCCTCAAGACCCACAGTTACCAAAAAGTCCTGACGGACGAAGCCTCGGCGCTGGTCGGGCGCTATTGCTCGCGGCTGTGTATGCTCGAAGGGTTTCAGGGCCATGCCGAACAGGCCAACGTCCGGGTGCGCCGCTATGGCGGCCAGAACGTCCCCTATGCCGAGGGGGCGGCGCCGGTCCCCGGTTCGGACGAGGTGTCGGACTGATGGAGTTGCCCAGATCGCCGGGGTTCCGGTTGGATGGTCAGAACGCGCTCGTCACCGGCGCGGGGCGGGGCATCGGGCTCGCCTGTGCGGCGGCGCTCGCGGAATACGGCGCGCAGGTCACGCTCGCCGCGCGCACGGCGGAGGAAATCGAGGCGGCGGCCGAGGCGATCCGCGCGGCCGGGGGCAAGGTCAAGGCGCTGACGCTCGACATCTCCGACATCGCGGCCACGCGTGCGAATATTGGCGAAGCCGGTCCCTTCGACATCCTCGTGAACAACGCGGGCACCAACCGGCCCAAACCGGTGTGGGAGGTGAGCGATGACGACTACGACGCGGTCCTCGGCCTCAACCTGAAATCCGCGTTCTTCGTCACGCAGGCCGTCGTGGACGGGTTGATGGCGGCCGGAAAGCCCGGCTCGCTCATCCATATGTCGAGCCAGATGGGGCAGGTGGGCGGCCCGAACCGCACGCTCTATTGCGCGTCGAAATGGGGGATCGAAGGGATGAACAAGGCGCTCGCGCTCGACCTTGCCCCGCATGGAATCCGGTCGAACACCATTGCGCCGACCTTCATCGAAACGCCGATGACCAAGCCGTTCCTGACCGATCAGGCTTTCCTCGACAGTGTGCTGTCCAAGATCAAGCTCGGACGGCTGGGGCAGGTCACCGACATCATGGGCGCGGTCGTCTTCCTCGCCTCGGCCGCTTCCGGTCTCATGACAGGATCGACCGTCACCGTCGACGGCGGATGGACTGCGGAGTAGGGGCCTGACCCCTCCGATACAGCGCCACTCGTCCGACCGGCAGACGTGGAGGCTCCCGCACGGAGTTTGCGCTACGCCGGA
>ATLU01000172.1_pt1 | contig 18526 bp, 18 predicted proteins | sample 178751 | NCBI WGS metagenome assembly ATLU01 (sample SAMN02211837, study PRJNA209200) | bioreactor metagenome | isolation source: day 23 sample from continuous culture bioreactor inoculated with sediment... | place: Germany: Wadden Sea | collected 2011
TCTTAATACATACAAAGAAGTTGAGTGATGATGAGACCATTTCGTAGGTTGGGCTAAACGGAGTGAAGCCCAACATCATGACCGGCGTACAGCTAATTATTTAACTGTTTAAACAGCCAAATCCAGCCGAAAGCTTTTCTCAATACGTTTCATATCACTCGAAAAAACACCCGCTGTTTTCCCATGAGCACGCCACTGTTTCACTGACGCCGCCACCTCTCGCAACAGCGCCATCGCCTTGGCGTTCTTGAAGCCGGCGGTCTGTGCAAAACGGATCAGATCCTCTATTTCAAAATCATCCCTTTTTCCATTCAGACTCATCTGATGTCGGCTGGTCCAGGCGCCACTGGGATTGTAGGCGTAAGCCACATCGAACGCCGGAGAAAGTCGCCAGTCGCCCTGTTTGTCCATTAAGAAAGCAATATTTTTCACATGATCATCATGATTGCGTGCCAGCACGTTAAGGAAGGTACGGCGAATCTGTTGTTCGATATCTTCGATGGGTAGTGCAAGCAGTTGAATAGTCTGAATGGCTTGCTCATAGGCGTTTGCGCCCGCCTGATTAAAATCGTAGTGCCGCATCGCACCGAGTGATTGCATGTGCAGCTTTTCGCCGTTGTCAGTACGATCAAAACGTCGGGTCATGAAGTGGGCGCGTTCCCCCTCTTCGTGCAGACGACACGCCGCCATGGTAATACCTGCGTCACGCGCCATCAGTGAGTAAGCGTATTCGATCCGACCGAACCCTTGTGGGTCGGTCAGCTCTTTATCCCTGTTGCCATGCACGCCATCAAATTTCATCAGCCAGTGGCTGAAGCCCTTTTCAGTAGGTGCCTGGCCAGAACGGAACTCGCCGGTTTTGGGGTTCCAGGCGAGCACAGCTTTCGCCCGGGCGCCACCGGCGGATGTCCCGACCCGAAGAATATCTTCGATAGCGCGCTGGTCGTCTTGCCCTGCAAATTTACCTTCAAGAGTGATGCGTTCATCCAGTACGCGATTAGCCAGATCAACCAGCGCATCAATCTTTATTTTGTGGGCGGAAGAGGGGGCCTCTTTTATTGTCGGTTTAAATTCAAGCGCTCCCATACCGCGCGCACCGGTATAGCAGAGTCTCTCGACGGGATTCAGGCTGCCGGGTGAGCGGCCCTGAATAGCCAGCCAGGCATCAATCAATTTGTTACCGAATTTATCCGGCAGCGAATCAGCCAATAAGCCGGGTAGGCCATGAAAGGTCTCTCGCGAAAGGGCAGGGAACTCGTAGGGTGCCTCTTGCAGCGGCATGGTCAGCGGGGCCACCTGTATGCCTGAATCAGCAAACTCAGGCGTGTACTGAAACACCGCCCGTTCCCGTTCATCCATCCAGACGACTGCGCCAATGTCACGACCCCAGAGCAACACCCGGGCAGTCGTGCTCATGACTCATTCTCCTCATCACCCCATGACCAGGGTTCAGAGGTTTTACGTTTACCACTGGCACGGCGGCGATGCTGTCCCTCGTGGCGCACCAGTTCCACCGGGCGCACTTCTGGATCGGGCAGGAGAGCGGCCAGATGTTCAGCTAGCCCCAAAGCCTTGGCGACACGAATGAAGGAGTCGAGCGAGATGCTCTGCCCATCGGCAATACGGGTCATCGTACTGCGTGACACCCCGGCTTGCTTGGCAAGCGCCGTCTGACTGATGTTTTTGCTCAGGCGAATCGCTTCCAGGCGCCTGCAAAGCACCGCTGCGATAGCCTCACTGGAACTTGTTGAGAAATCGTCTTTAAGATTCATAATTGATGCATTAGTGTTAGAAAACGGGTGTTATGCATCAGATTATAGGCGTAATTTATTAATATTCAAATAATGCATCAAAAATGAATCATACATGACTAAAAAATTAATAATGCTTCAAATATTAATCATTATGACGTTTGTGACCGTGATAGTCAGTTTAAATTCAAGGCCGGATGCACTGGCTTTCCCCATATTATTCAGATTTCCTCGGCGATTTCCCCGGGGTCGGAGTCGTCCAAGACGACTCCGACCCCTCAGGCAAGTCAGAAGTATCTAGCTCGCCAAAAAAGCAGAGTGGACATCATTTTTTCTATTATTTATCATGCGATGTGCTAGTATGTCCACTGTCCGAGGACAAAGGACGGTAAACCAATGAAATCACAAGACATACTAATTTTGCTTAAACTGGTCTCCCTGCAACAGCAGGAGAAAGACCCTGAATCCCTAAAAGCCGAAAGCAGCGCTCGCTCGCTGGAAGCTATGCTGGGTGTAAGCAAAAGCGAAGTGAATGCATCGATAAACCGCAGTGTTGATGCTGAACTGGCACTAAAGAATCGGGAATATGGATACCCTACCTGCAATATATCAGCCCTGGTTGAGTTCTTATGTCACGGTATTAAATACGTATTCCCCGTTAAACCTGCCGAGTTGGTACGAGGCGTACCCACGGGGTTCGATGCGCCTGTGCTGGCTAACCATCTGCAAAGCGCAGGTGACATAATCAACGTTTGGCCTTCTCCCTCAGGAATAGAGCGGGGACAGGCGATCAAGCCCCTGTATAAAAGCGTCCCTGAAGCGATCAAGCAGGATGCAAATCTCTACGCTTCACTTGCTTTAGTAGACGCTATTCGTATCGGGAACTCACGAGAAACTAAAGTCGCACAAAAACTATTAAGAGAAAGGTTAAACGTCTAATGGATGAGACAATACCCCCAATTATCAAACAAATGCTGGTATCAGTGGCCGATGCACTGGGTGAGGAACTGTTGCCCAGAGTCGCCTTTGTCGGTGGTAGCACCACTGCGCTATTGATCAGTGATCCGATTACGCGCCAAGCAGTGCGTTTTACCGAAGATGTCGATGTCATTTTCAGTGTGGATGGCCCAGCGGCCTGGCAAATTATGCAGCAAAAACTTAAGTTCCTTTCACAAAAGAGTTTAATATAATAACTAAATGCGGCAATATAAGCCGTAAAAATAATAAATTGTAAACTTATACGATGTGTGATAGTTTATTAATCAGTAAATATACGGCGAAATTAGCCGTAAATAATATTAATATTAAACTATTCCCAGGTTGCCCAAATGAATCAATTGGCACCAAAAAAAGCCCTCAAAGAGCTACTGCCCTATGGCATGCTGGCGACCAAGCGTTGGCTGATAGCGCAAGGGTTAAGGGTGCATACGTTGGACAATGCCGTAAAGAGTGAAACCCTGCTGCCATTGGCATCAGGGGTATATACCCTGTACACCCGAAATATCCGCTGGGAAGGTGTAGTGGCCTCACTACAAAGAATGCATCGGTCACCAGACAGTACCCATCCGATAATACAAGTGGGCGGGTTAACGGCGCTTGAGTTATCCGGGCTCTCGCAATACGTGTCGTTATTTGCAAACCGGACGGTTCATCTCTATGCGCAAGAAAAAGTGCCAGGCTGGCTGAGTCGTTTATCATTGACTATTCAATTTGAAAGTCATGGAACCAAGCGGCTATGGCCAGAAGAGATAATAAGTAATAGCAAGCTTACGAAAACCCATCAATGGGAGGAGGGGCTACCGCCTGTTACCTTCTCTTGTCCTGAGAAAGCCATCCTTGAAACCTTGGTGGATGTACCAGAATCTATAAGCTTTGAACATGCAGAACAGCTCATGCAGGGGCTTATCAACCTATCTCCCAATAAGTTAGATATATTGTTAACGGCCTGTAAAAGTATCAGGGTTAAACGGCTCTTTTTCTGGTTGGCACAACGCCAAGACTACCCTTGGTTTAAAAGAGTGGACCGCGCCAAGTATGACCTTGGATCAGGTAAGCGCGTCATAGCCAAACAGGGTAAGCTCGACAAGGAGTACATGATAACCGTACCAAAGGATATGTAAGGAAAAAACGATGGATCGTACCAGCAATTACTACAGGCAAGTGCAGTTGCTTGTTCAGATAATCCCCTTTGTCGCAGAACAGAAGTGCTTCGCCCTAAAAGGCGGCACCGCAATCAATCTGTTTGTGCGCAACCTGCCTCGTCTCTCTGTGGATATCGATCTTGTCTACCTCCCCATGAAAGAGAGGGACGAGGCCCTGGCAGCTCACACCGCAGCGCACGATCCGCCTCTTAGCGCTGGAGTATTTTATCGCAACCAAACTAGAATCTTACCAAGGCTGGGGAAATAACGACCCTCTGCTAAGTCATGATTTGGAAGACATCGTCAATCTGGTGGATGGCGGGAAGAATTGGTGGGGGAGATAGAGCAGTTGGAAGCAAGTGTACGCAAATACATCGCCCAACAATTTGCTGATCTACAGAAACATCAGAGTTTTGACTACGCAGTACAGGGTAATTTGCAGGACAACCAGCGAACGAACCTGTTTATAAATCGGTGGCAGATAATCAGTAAGATGATTTAGCGTTACTGTATGTGGCCATGACCCGTTCCACAGAGAAACTGTTGATAACGAGTCATAAAGAGACAGAGATTTTGGCGCAGCTAAAAGAGCCCTATGTGCCATTGGAAAAGGCACGGTAAAACGAGAACTGGAAAAACTTTGTAGCGTAGGGTTGTTGACCGTTACCCGCCAAGGTAATCAGAACCACTATCAAGCCAATAGTAAAAGCTCCATCTTCAGCGAGCGGAAATAGCTTACCCTGAAAACCTTTGGGGTGGCTGACGGGCTATTTGCTAGACGGTGGAAATTATCGATATGAAAAGCCGTTCGGAGGTTGCTCAGCTTTTGCTAAGTACTGATGACTCTTGTGCTATTTTAAGTGTCGCTGCGGGTCCTGGCGGCCGTGAAGTATGCGGATTATTTCTACTGTATCGGTGGTGAGCCTGTAAAACAGGGTATGGCTTTCGATAGGTAGACTTCGTGCTCCAGTTAGGAGTTCGGGGCGTTCAACACCTATCAGTGGTTGTGTGGTGAGTGCCCAGAAGTGTTCTTTGAGGGTTTCAAAATAGCTGTCGGATTGGGCTTGTCCCCATTGCCGCAACCCGTACTGGTAGATCTCTTTAAGGTCGGTTTTGGCGGCCGGCGTAATAACAAGCTGGTGTGCTGGCATAGGGCTCAAGCCTTGATATCATCGAACAATGTATCCAAAGCCGCTTTTGATTCGATGGCAATACCTTCTCCACGGTCCAATTGGTCAGTGCCGGCTTTCAGTTGTTCACGTAAACGAGCCAGTTTTACTTCGTGAATCCAGTCTTCGTGAGTATCCATAAAGCGGAGTGCTTCGCGGATTACTTCACTGGCGTTGTTATATAAGCCGCTTGCAACTTTGGCTTTAACGCGAGACTCGAGCTCGGCAGTCAGGGATACGTGCATAATGACCTCCAATGGTAGATATTTATACGGGTCAGGCTAGTATCAAATACAAAGATTGTCAATGATTGGATTTGCGTTCCTGGGCAACAGCCCGTTAAGCGCTGTGCCATCTATTCACGGTCGTTCGTGGGGCTGCCTTACCAAGATACTCACTGAAAGCCCTGTCTTTGATAGTTAGACGGGGAGAAGTTGGTAAGCTCTTGAACTGACCTTCTGAAGGGTTGACCTGTAACGAGGGAAGCTGGAAATAAAAAACCCCAACTGTTTCCAGTTGGGGTTTCATTTTTTGGTGGTGGAGCGGGACGCCGGTTTGGTTCCCTCAATAGGAACTGAATTAGTCCCTCAATTGCTGCAGTAAGCCAATGCGGGTCTATGCTTACGCAGGAGCTTCGGAATCCTGTTTGTCAGAAGCTAGCAGAAACTCGGTTGACAATTGGCCTTGTTCGGGCGCTTCACTATTGAACGAAATTTGATATCCCATTGCCTTATAGCTTTTCTCCCGTTTGTTGAACATTCGTTGCAACATAGGGAGCGAGCAATCGACATAATCGTAAATGGTGACACGGTCTTTGCCATCCGACTCTCGGTGAATACGCCCGGCATATTGAGCCAGTGAACCTTTCCATGCAATGGGCATGGCTAAGAACAGCGTGTCTAGTCTTGGCAAATCAAAACCTTCGCCCACATACTTACCAGTGGCAACGACGACTTGCGCGGTGGGTAGCTGTTCCTCAACGGCCTTGCGCTCAGACGTGCGCATTGCGCCTTTTAAAACGACTGAATCGATATCTCTCTCGAGCAGTATGGCATTGATTGTTTCAGCATGTTCTCTGCGTTCGGTCAGAACTATTGGGTGTTTTGATTGTTTAAGGCAGGCTAAAACATCATTGATTATTCGTTGTGTTCTTTCATTATTCTCCATGATCCATCGATAAGCGTCTGAGATTTTAGGCCGCTCTTCTGAATTAATTAACTGCCTTGGAGGGTTGTCATAGAGTTGGTGAACAACAACTTGTTGCTCAAATTTTTCTTCTGTTGTGCTTTTAACCTTGTGACGAATAGGCCCAGCGGCCATAAAGATGATTTTCTGGTGGCCATCCTGTCGTTCCGGGGTGGCGGTCAAGCCGAGTACGTATTTGGCTCGAACTTCGTTTAACACCATTTCAAAGCGCGGCGCAGAAACGTGATGGCACTCATCAACGATCACATGTCCATAATCTTGAACGATCTCAGATACGGTGTTGTCCTTTTTGTTGATTAGACTTTGATAGGTTGCGATGTCGACGACACCTGTTGGCTTTTTCTTGCCGCCGCCGATGATGCCGACATCCGTATCGGGCAAAAACGATTTTAATCGTTCTCTCCATTGGTCGAGCAGTTGTCGACTGTGTACTAAAATTAGCGTATTGGCTTTGCGCTTAGTAATCATGCCAATAGCGGTAACTGTTTTACCAAATGCAGTCGGAGCATGCAGAATACCAGCATCGTGCTTACTCATGGCGCGCACTGCTGCTTGCTGGTTCTTTCTGAGCTTGACGAGTGACTTGGTGGCTTTAAGTTTAGTGCCACGTTCACGCTGATCGTCTAATTGAAATTTGATCTGATTCTCGGTTAACAACTCTAGCGCTTCGTCTAAGCAACCGCGAGGTATTGCCAAGTAGCCTTGCTCAATTCGAGCACAGGAGATAAATCGCGGTATGCCATGAGTTGAAAATCGTAATGCCTGTGTTTTAAAGAAAACAGGGTTGGAAAAGCTCGCGAGTCGCCTTAACCTTGCCGCTAACGCGCTTGGTATTTCACTTAAATCAAAATAAACGTGATTTGCGAGAGTGATGGTTATCTTTTCTGGTGGGTTTTCCAATAACAGAGGTTTTGCCTTGGCGGTCACCTCCCATGGTGGACGATTCTCTATAACCTCTTGTTCTTTAAATAACGCTGAGTTTGGTGAAATCTGTGTCAATAGCTTTGTCAGTGTGCTGCATGAAACACGCTTAATATTGGCAAGGTACTGCCATTGGTCTTGGATGACATTAAGTTCTTTATCGACAAAGGAGCTATTGCCAGACAATCGCGCTTCCTTCTGAAGTGGTAGAGCGATTAAATTTCCAAATCCGCCTTCGGGTAAAATATCCTGGTTGGGGAAAAGGCGATCATAGGAATCAAACGATAGATTCGGATAAAATTCCATCGCTTTGTCGAGCAGGCCAAACCCCAGTAGCCTAGCTTCTTTGGCTGGTACTTTCTCGTTGAAGAAGATCCAAAGGTGCGCGCCATTGCCAGAACGAGAAATTTCAATGGCATGTGGTATTCCAAAGTTCTGGCAAGCCTTCGACATAGCTTTCACTTCTTCTTGCCATTGGCCTTTATCAAAATCGGCGGCAAGAAAGTAGCAGGTGTTATCGTGCATCAAAGGATAAAGGCCAACGATTTGTTGCCCGGCTAAGTGGCGATATATGATCTGGTCATTTAACTCTGTGAACAGACGGTGATTGCAATCCTGACATTTGATGCGAGGCTTATGACAGATTCCTTGTACCCACTCGTTATTGCAGGCAACAGAGTAACCACTTCGACCTTGTTTATTTTGCCAGCGGTTAGCAAAAATATCGGTTCTGCCCCGAAACAACCCTCTGAAAATGGCAATCTTTTGCTCTGGTGAATATAGGGGCGAGTCAGATGTATTTGATGGGGGTTGTTGAAGTTGTTCTCTGAGAGCTAGAAGCTGCTTTTTCTCCTGCTCAAGCTCTGCGAGCCGAACGTCAATCTCGGTTGTACTTTGAAATCTATCACTCTTAAGCATGCGCTTGAGGTGGTTTGATTAAGGATTCGGCGGGAATACCCAAACCTTCATGCAGCTTCCAGATCATTTTTAGTGTAAGCGAGCGTTTGTGATTGAGAATTTCATAGACTCGGTTGCTTTTACCAATCATGGGCTCGAGGTCTTTCACTGTTAAACCTCTGCGCTCCATCTCAAACTTGATGGCTTCAACAGGATCAGGCAGATCCAATGGGAAATGCTTGGCTTCATAAGCTTCGATAAGCGTGACCATGACATCCAGCTTTTCACCTTCGGGAGTGTCAGGGCCTGCCATCATCAGATTTTCAATTTCTTTTAATGCCGCTCGGTAGTCGGCATCAGTTTTAATCGGTTTAATGTCCATAATTTTTCCTCCGGCAATTAAATAGTTTGTACATCAATTTTGTCGTATTGCGCATGGGTGCCGATGAACCGGATATAGACCACGCGATAGGCATAGTTGATCCACACGACCAAACGGTACTTGTTACCCGCAATATTGAAAACCACTCGCCCATCTTTGAGGATGCTGGCATTTCTGAAGTCCTGCTTAACATCCGCAGGTGCGCTCCAGTCCGCTGCTAAGGCATGTCGATACCAAGCAAGCGTAGGCTCTTTCGCATCCATGTACTCTGGGTTTTCTTCCCAGAAAGTTTTCAGTGTCGATAGGGCAATGATTCTCATAGAGTTAATGATAGTCCCAAAATGGGACTTGTTCAACTAATTATACAGGAGAATCAATATGAATGAATATCAAGCGCCTATGACGCAAAGAGAGCTATGTAATCGTTGACGTGCATGGACGCACTAAATTCGCGGGCACACGGATGCGCAGAAGCGATGGCAGGTAAGCGAAGCGACACTGGAGCGCTGGCGTTCAGAAGGTATAGGCCCGATTTATGTGAAACTGGGCGGCCAAGTTAGGTACAGGCGAGAAGATGTGCTGGAGTATGAGGCCAGCTGCTTGAGAAGGAGTACTTTTGAAGCCGTTTGAGGGTGAGCTAGTACGCAAATATCCGCATCAGCCCCAATTTCCTGATAGTAAAGTTGCGGGTTAATAAAAAGCCCTAATGGCTGTTGAGGGCTGATTAGGGCTATTTACAAGATGGGGCGGGGGGAATCGAATTGCCTATTGGGGGGTTGTAGAGAAACCAAGGGTAATAGAATCAATTAGTTAGGCCTCTGTGTTTTTCCTGTTTACCCTCCTTTGCCCCGAAAAGTGTCCCGGAACGCTGGGTTAAATTAACTTGGTTTTTATCGTTTTTCTCCTAATCAGATTCAGGTCAGTATGTGTCACTACAGACTGCTGCTTGTCGTCTAGACTAGCAGTAATTTGAGAACATCTGCATAGCAAAAGTACACGGAGCTGATCATGAATGTAGGAGATGTTTCACGCGAAGAACTGTTTGCCTTAGTCTGGGAGCGACCAGCCACTGAAGTAGCTCAAAAAATGGGTATTTCTGATGTGGCTCTGGGGAAACTGTGCAGACGAAAACAAGTCCCAAAGCCCACTCGCGGTTATTGGGCAAGAGTGCAATCTGGTCAAACCCCAAAGCGTCCGCCATTGCAGGCTTTTCAAGCTGAATATGAAGCATCAATCAAGAGAAGAAAAAGAAGACAAGAAAGTGCTTCAGGCATCGTGAAACTCGCGAAACTTCAACGCATGTTTTTGGTTCGTGGTTTGGCTGAGTTAGAGGAACATGGGGTCACCTCGAATCACTATCAACTGACTTATGTTGGTATCTGCTTTAATGATCCAGATCTGGTAGCAAAATTATTAATTCTGATTCAGAACCGTTATACGCGGTGGATAGAAGAGAGTGCTGTGACTGTTCAGGCACGCCTTGGGGCGCAGAAAAGTCTAATTGGATTAGTCACTAAATTGCTGCCACTTGCGAAGGAACATGTGGTGATTTTTAAGCAGAACGAGCCGTATGGATACGGCAGCAGAAGTTTGATATCCATTATTGTTCATTTAACCCCTGCGCTACAAAAGCATATCACTCAGTTGTATCAGGCAGTACGCGAACATGGCATATCCTATCTTGCGACTGTGCTTGGCTCCAATGAATGTGCTATGTCGGCTAATTTCCTTCACTCTCCTAGCGGATTTACCCGCTATAGGAGTGAGCTTTGCATTTCATCCAGCCAGATCTGGTTCCGCTGTAATAATGAGGAAACTTGGGGGGTACAAGAGTTTGAAACAACAAAGCTACCGATCAAACAGTTGATCCCAGTGGACCTTATAGCTGTACAGGACATCGATTTATCAAGGAATATAGGCAGAATTAGCTGGAAGCCGTATGCTGAGCGATTGAGGGCATTGAAGGAAGCTGAAGAAATTTATGACCGACTTTCCACTGCAACATACGATATAGGTCAGACAGTTCCTGATGAGCGGTTAGCCATAATGGATCGGTTGTGGTTTGGTGAGGAGGGTGCTAGTCCTTTTGGTGCAGCTCGCCGAGCGTGGCGTTGTCTTGAAGTTGATTTGGAACGATGGGAACAAGTTCTGGAAGATGAAAGAACAGAGTTGTGTAACGAACTTCTGGGCGTTGAAAAAAAATCGATTGTCGTAGTCGAAAAAAAATCTAAGCTAATTCGTATTGAGTTAACCAGAACGGATATCTCAGTTAATGATGAGACTGTTTTATTTCATCTGTCTGGTAAGCGCTTCCGCAAGGATGGCCTACCCGGTAAACGGGAAGAGTATTTTACCCTTCAGGTGGCTAATGATTTATAGTGGTGAGTCCCTTTATTCATTTGGCATTAGTAACCTTGTAGCAGGTGTCTATCGTAACTATTGAATTGAAGGATTATGGGGCTGGGCCACGTCTTCTACCTCTGAGTGAGAGAATTAGGGAGAACCTAAGAACCTGTCCAAGCACTTAATCGTACTCAATGTTTTCCTGGGGTGTTTTTTGTATGTGCCGACACAAAAGCTTCAATTTTTGAAACTTCTTTTCTTGCATCAATTCCATCAATCCAACGTGAATAGCGCTCTAACAGCAATTTCATAGTGGTATGCCCTAATTGCCTGGCTACCCACATTGGGTTGGCCCCTGCTATCAAATTGAGAGTCGCAAAAGTGTGACGTGTCTGATAAGCCACTCGCCTACGTAATCCTACCTCTTTGAGTGCCATTAACCACCAAAGTCGAGGTGGTTTATCATCGACGAAAGGTTTTTTTGTTATAGGGTTAATAAATATTTCTACGGCGTTCGCGGGATAAAGTTTTCGTAAACGTTGTAGTGCATTTAAGGCCCGGCTATTCAATTCTACATCGCGGATTTGACATGTTTTAGTCACTTTCAATTCATTAAGAACTTTTGCCCGATCAATTCTGGCAGATTTACTTATCCAGTCTATATTTTTCCAGGGTAGTGCGAGTAACTCGGAAGTTCGGCATCCAGAGAAAATAGCAAACTCAAAGTATGAGTGAATTTCTGGTGGGCATTGACTAGCCATGTAATCGAGCAAGGTGTCCACTTCATCAAGCGTAAGAGGGTCGGGCGCCTTGTCTTGTGTTTTTGCTGATCGCAGACGTGCCGCTGGATTAATATCAATAATCCCATCATGAAAGGCATCGGTAAAAATCATGCGAACAGGAGAGAGTGCATTGTTCCGGGTCTTATTATTCTTCCAAGGGTAATTACCAACTATTTCCTTGATCATGGAACCCGTTATTCTCCTGATAGGTACTCGTGCAAGATGAGGCATCCAGTGCTTGTTTAGGACTCTCCGATAACTTGTATGGGTGGATTTTGCGATGTGATCATGGCCTTTTAACCAGGATTTAGCATATTGGCCAAACGTTACATCTTGACTTGTTGTGCTGAAGCCATATTTTTTTGCATTTTCCGAGTCTGGGAAATAGTCAAAATAATTGAAAATTCCAACCCTAATCTTGGCTAATATTTCTTCCCTCACTTTTGCCGCCGTATGAAGGTTTGCCTTTGTGGGTGCCAAATTCAAATTTTCACGACATCGACTTCCTTGGTACTGAAAACTGATCCGTATTTTTCCGTAGTGGATCTCGATTCCGGGGATCCCAGTTTTGAATTGTTTAGCCATTCTTCATATTTCCTAATATTAATGTGTATACGGCCATCTGGTGACCGTACAAAATGCACTCCTTCACTCCACTGGCCTTTTGCAATTTTCTGGCGTATCGCTTTTTCTGTATAACCTGAAAACTCAGCCAACTTTGATAGCGTGATGTACTGAAGTGGATAGCTTGTTTCCATCATAGATATTTCCTCGAGTCGTTACTTTTCCTATGACTATCAGATAGCGAAGGATCGTGAGGAATGCAAAGGGAAATCAAAAGTAATTGATATTTTTTTATCTCTTGTCACGAAATAGAGCATAGAGTCTATCTATGGTGATTGTGGTCAAAGGAGGACTGTTGAGTTGGTGAGTGACATCTGAGCATAGTGAGTACCTGTATTTATTATCTTAGGACTATACTTTATGTTCCGGGAGGCTTTTCCAAAATAGAAATGTAAGAGAAATTGTCTTTTAAAAGGGATATGATTCGTGGCAGTCTCAAGGATAAATCGTATGGATACTGGTCCACTTTTGTAAGAAGGTTGATCACTTCTCGATACTCTGGAGTGCGATTACTGCCTTGCTTTATTATGTTTGTGAAGGTTATGACTTTGGCATACTGGGGTGAAGAGGATAAAGTCTTCAGAGGAAAGGAGTGATTGATAATAAGGCGCTTAACAAAAGAGGCCGATTGCTATTCGTTAACCGGTGGGTAAGGCAGTGGGGCAGTTACAGGTGACGATCAAAATCCATTCTTTGGTGTAAGATCCTCACAATATCGATTCCGGTCCCTGTTATTTTGAAGAAGATAACATGGGACCCGGCTATTGATTTTCGGTAACCGCTTCTCACGTCGCCGATGTCTGCTGATTCAGTCGGGTTCTCCGCTGCATGCTTCATCACCGACCACAGTTCCCGAATATATTTTTCGGCTTGCTCAACACCCCATTGTGAAAGGGTGTAATCCCATATCTCACCTAAATCGAGTTTTGCTCTGGAAGATAAAATTATCTCACTCATAAGGAGAGTGATTTCTTTTTGTTCGCTATGAAGGTTTCAATATCCAGGCCCGTTGATGGTCCTGAGTTCTCTCCTTCGATTAAGGCTTGTCGCAACTGCTCCAACTTCACATGATCCTGTCTGATTAAATCACGAACATAGTCAGAGGCATTGGCATAGCGTCCGGAAAGGACACACTCTTCGACCCAGGCCTTCATCGGATCGGGCAAAGAAATATTCATCGTAGCCATAAGCGCTTCCTACTGCAGTGTGTAGAAAGGCAGTATATGACAGAGATTGTCAAATGGCAATGTTTGTCATGTTTTGGGCGGATTAGGTAGCCAGATCCCTGATGCACGCATTCAGTGGTCGATGCATAGAGGCATTATGATTTGGCGTATCGCCATGGGTTTGATTTGCATACCCAGCGTCATCGCCATTGACATAGGCCTTTTTTATTTCCTCCAGATGAAGGTTCGCTCTGCTATCAGGGTTACTGCTTTTCCGTGGCGATACAAAACAGCCACCCCCGGAGATTGTGTCGACAACCAGTTGGCCAAATAAAGCCTTTATTTACTTGCCTTTTTACACCGCCCTGCAGGTCAGGGCCGACTGCCCGGCAACCCGGGAACACAGTCATGAAATGCAATCCTGCGACGGAATTATTCCGCGCATATATGTGCGGATTGTCACGCTTTTGGGTAACCCTGTGGGCCTCAGTGAAGGCACATGGTTATGTGTATAGATGGACACCTTTTTTTGAGGAAATAGGTGCAATGCATTGTGGCTACGCCCAAAATCGTGACCAATATTCTAATTATCTGTCGATAGTTGGTGATTGTACTTGCGCTTATGCGGGGCGTGTCCTAGAGTGAATTCAACGGCAACGAATGGATGTCGTGCGTTTCCCGATATCGGGAGAACGATGGAGCATTATCGTCATCGATCATGACGTGATGTTCTAATTATAGAACGCTTTCTGAAAGCGTTTGAATCGATGCAGGTGCGCAGCCCTCGTGGTGCGAACTGCGCGGTGACCGGTCACCGCAATACCGGGTAGGGATAATTCCCTCTTTCCGCCGCAAGAAGGCGTCAAACATCATACCCATAATGGGTTCATTTCCTAACACCGCTTTGACTCGGTGTTTCAATTTCAGCACTGCAGAACAAGAACCGCGCCCGATGGCGCTGTCCTGTGATAGTCACAGATTCTGCAATGTCCGCACGATTTCCTTGAAGACCGTTTTGGAGGCGAACTTTGTCCGCAAAGCATCGCTGATCGAAAAGCTTTAGGGTAAATCAAGATGAATTTGGAGAAATATGGATCTAACGTTCAGTACCTGCGGCCTGATCAGGTTACCCGGGTGCCTGGTTGCATCGAGGATCTCGCCGCAATCCACACGGGGATGACCTATCTGGTACAGGATGCACGGTCATACTCGAAAGATATGGTCTGGAAGCTTTGCCACATGGCAAAGCCTCTGGTCATTCCCTGCGATAAGAATTCCTACGCCTGCATCGGTAACACACAGACCCTCGTGATTGCCGCGAGTCTTTTTGGCTGGTCGCAAGCCATTCCCATGGAGGTGGTCAGACGTCTGAGCGATACCGAAATCCGGGAGTTCGCATTAACCGAGATGGGACGCACCGTTGGATGTGCGATCGATCCAGTCGGTACCCAGCTCAACGAGTTTTTCAACTATATGCCTGAAAGAGACCGGCTCTGGATATTTCCTGCAACTGAGAGTCGATCCGACTTTGCCGATATTGTTGGCCGAGACGAAAAAACACTGAGAGTGAAAGGGGAGCAGGTGACAGCGGGGGCACATGAATCTTCCCCGGGGCTCGACCTACCAGGTCTCAAGAAAAAGGTTAGCGCATGAATAAGAAAAAATTGGTCGAATACCTCGACCTCTATCGCACGTTACGCATGACGGGCGTTATCGAAGAAGAGAAAGACGAGGTTAACAAGCAACTTGAAACGTTTATCAATACCTTCGATATTCCGCACGACATGTACTGGATCGAACACGCTTCCTGGCGAATCATTTCCATGCTGGATCTGATCGACGGACTGGGCAATGAGGTGGATATGCCTGTTGCAGAAGAGTGGCGTATCGAAGCCGATCGGTTACTTGATGCTGTGCCTCAGTTGGAATATGAAGGTGCTCGTGTTCGACGGAAAAAGGAAAAAAGCAATCGCCGGCATAATGACAAGCATCCCCTGTACGGGATCTTGCGTTGCGGATTTGAAAACCGAGATCAAAACGGTAATGAAGCCCTTGATAATGAACAGTGCTACATCCAGTTGATCACGCACCTGTTCCTCATTTGGCCGGATCTGAGAGAAAAAACCTCTCCTTCCTATCTTGAAAGAATCAATCATCACGTTCGGGAACTCGGTACGCAAGCATACCAAACCTTGCTATCGAAACTACCAGCTAGTCCACTGGCCCCGGACGCGTATTGGGCGATGTTGGAAAAGATTGCCACGAAAATTGACGGATGCGAGACCAAGGACGATGCAGGTGAAGATGCCCGCATTCTTATCGAGCGTCAGCCGAAATCCGAGGTGGCTGGTCTCAATGAATTATACGAACTAATTTGGGCCTGGTACTTCGCGATTGGGCAAAAAGAGTTTCATGAAAGACCCGGTGGACGGAGTTCTGGTGGGAATGGGGGAGGGGCCGTTGCTGGGGTACCACCGAGCCGGTTGTCGTGTAGCTTGGGCCGCTATTTCGAGCTCGATGCGCCGGGCATTCCGTTCAATGGCGGACGACAACTCAGGCTTTTCGATGAGTCGGATCCTTCACCGGATGAGAAAGGATGCGATGACCTCGCCCCACCGGTGGAAGGTTATTTATTCAACCCTACAGGGTTGGATGATCACCGCTTTCATCCCAGGTTGCGGGCCGTACAGGAGGCTGGACTGAGGGATGCCGTCGCACGTTGTAACAACCTTTTTCCGACGGCATACGACGCGCTCGCCATTGATGAGATCGCGGATCTCATCACGCATACCATGGAGGCCTTCGAGGGCGCAGTCGATAAGGACGATCGTGTCCATGCGGAGGCCTATACCGTACTTCTGACCGCGCTCTTCTATTCCCGCGGACTCGAAGATGTCGCAAAAATGCGCTATTACCGCAAGCGACCGGGTTCACTGCCGGATAAATGTAGGATTGCGTATTGCCTTGAAAAGTCGCAGGTACTGGTACGCCCACTTTTTGATGAACAGAAACAGAAACCGAATGAGCGAGCACGGGGGCAGGCGATGATGATGGCGCCCTACCTTTCACTTGGGTGCTCTGCTTATCTTTCCTGGGTCTATGATCGACTGATCGCCATGCGGAAAAAAGGCCAGAAAAAATATCACCTTTTCTCTGCGCCAGTTTACATTCTAAGAGCCATCATTCTCGGACTTTTGCGCAAGATCCAGGAGGTGGCGAACAGCCGCGTCACGATTGATCGGGTCGAACGGGTCATGTTCGAAAAACTGCGCTGGCACAGTGGTGATATTGCCGATGCATTGCTTATCACGGGAAGGGACGATGTGCGCCGTGCCTCGCAACTGCACTATACAACACGCCCGGCATCCATACTGTCCAATATGCATTCAAAAACCATCAACGACCTGGTGGACCGGGTCGACCGGGAAAAACAGTCGAATGGGGAACTCTTCAACTGTCTTTCCCTGCCGGTCGTTATTTCTTCTGACTCACTATCATCGGGCTGCATGGGTGTCGCCTTCATGCCCCGGCGTGAGACGGTTCGTACCGTCATCCGGTACCTTCAGGAGCGCTTGATCACATTGGGCAATTCCTTGATGGTAAGTCTGGTTGATTATCACAACACCTATACCGCCTACCTCATGTTGATGCTCGATTATTGCACAGGGCATCGTCCCGTCATCAACCGCTATTTCTTCGAGGAAGAGTTCGATCTAGAGGCGAGAACCGTACTGATTGCCGAGAAAGATTTCAATGGATATTACAATTCGCGGATCGTTCCGTTGACTAATGTGTGTGTTGAGATGATTCGTGAATACAAACGTCACCATGAATTGATGTTACAGCGAATCATGCGATGTCACCCGGGAACCGTGCGAACTATCCAAAACCCGACTAACCAAAGGCTGCCGTCAAAAAAGTACACGGCTGTGAGAGCGCACTGTAAGACCCGACCCGGTTTCTTTTTCATGATCGACAGCAAGCACCGGCCACTGACAATCAAGCCAAAAACCATTCTGCGAATGATCTCGGGTGTTTTCACTTTGCGCCCTAATGCCAATCGGCTGTACCTGAGATCGATGCTTCGATTGAAAGGAGTTTCGGGGGAGGCGATTGATGCGGTGATGGGCCATTGGCTGGTCGGTCAACGTCCCGATGGCCGTTTTGCAACGATGTCATTACAACGGGATGTGCTCGATCTCGTGCGAAACGCGGTTGAGCAGATCATGGAAGAAGATGGCTGGGGTTATGTGGAAAGTGTTTTGTGAAGCGTATTGACATGGCAAAGACAGCACAGTGGATCACAGCGATTAATCAGGAGTGTCATGATGTTGACCAGGCCCGCATAAAGGAGATGCAGGCACTGGAAAATCAACAGAAGGACAGATATTCAAGGGAAACACGTGTAAAGGTACTGAGTGAGCGGATGAAAGCGCAAGCTCGGTTACGCAAGCAGGTCACCACTGTCCTGAAAGATGAAATTCCTGTTTTGCATCGGGGAGACAAGGGGGGAGAGTTTCAGAAAAGCACCATGACCAGAATGGTTAATATCCTCAGCGCGGATTGTGATTTTGGCAGCCTGGGTTATTGCCTGGATTTCCTTAACCAGATCGTTCGGGTGGCCAAAAACAATCACGGTTGGCGTGGCGTGACAGTACCCAGGCATCTAGCGTTCACACAAGAGCGGTCTCGGAAGAACCCAAGCACTTTTCGCAAGGGAACTGACTCGCGCAGTTTTGAGAACGTCTTGCGAAAGGCGATTCTGATCATCGATCAATTGTCCGACCAGGAACGGCTTGTCCAGTTGGTGCTTTCGGTGATGCTCTATTCCGGTCTTCTGGAGAAGAAAGCGTTGCTGAAGTTCTGCAGGATGGGCTTTTCTGATCTCTGGCATTACCGGGGGTTGTGCTGGGTCGATATCGAAACTGATCGAGCAGTTGCTGTGGCAGGATCTTTACGCCGTGTTTGGTTGGACTCAACGACGGGACAATTGATCCGGCTTCTACGCTATGAAACTCGAAAACAGCCTGACTTCAGTCCGGAGAAGCCGGGCTGGGGGAGTGTAGAAATCGGAGGAGAAAAGGCCTTGTATCGTGCCATGCGGGATTTTATGAAACGATTCAACATGCCGCCGAAAAAAATGC
>ATLU01000173.1_pt1 | contig 18284 bp, 19 predicted proteins | sample 178751 | NCBI WGS metagenome assembly ATLU01 (sample SAMN02211837, study PRJNA209200) | bioreactor metagenome | isolation source: day 23 sample from continuous culture bioreactor inoculated with sediment... | place: Germany: Wadden Sea | collected 2011
CCGCTCATGCGCCCCGTGCGATTTTGCCTAAGGTGCCGTCCAATCCACCCAACGTCCATGAAAATCTACACGACCTAACGTCAGCTTTTCACCCTCGGGCCAAAGGGTCAGGGTGATGGCTGCCCCCTGACCTTGTAACGCGTCCGCCTCCATCGACAAATGGGCAATCGGTCCGCGTTGCCCCGCGGATCTGATGGCTGAAAGGCAGCGGGTTTGCGTCTCAACCGGGAAATATTGCCAGGCAATTGTGTGATAGATCAGGGTTAGGTGGTCAGCGCGGTTGTCCGCTAGCTGTGTTTCCAACCACTCTGCAGCGTCCCCCTGATCCACCACCGCATCAAACACCGATAGGGCGGCTCGGGTGCGGGTCAGGCGCTCTGGCTGGTCGGCCCAAAGATAGGACTGCAAGCGCAGGGCGTCTTCGGGGTCGTGCGCATCCAAAGGGATCAGATCCACGCCGCGTCGCGCCGTGATATGTGGCGGCATGCCGGCAGGGGTATCACCGCGCCAATCGGGCGTCAGCACAACAGGGGCATCTGCTGGGCCAAGCCGCACGCCGGGGATGTTGAGCGCAAAATGGTCCCACATCAGGTTCAACCCGCCAGAGGCACCCAGTTCCAACAGTTCCATTGGCAGACCATAGCGTGCGGCCAGATAATGCCCGGCGGCAATCATCACCGCGGCCCGACGCACTTCGTTGGTTTGCGGTGGATTGTCCAGCCAATGATCCAGAACGTCTGGATGGGCGGTCATGGCACGGTCGATTGCAGCCCAGAGCGTGGCATCATCAGGGGCTGCATTGGGCGGATAGACGGCAACCAGCTCGGGGCATTTATTGGTCAGGACCAGCGCGTGAAGCCCCGCTAAAAAACGCAGTGGGATCGACTGGCCAAAGGCGCCCGTGTTGCCGCCCCAGTCATACATCCGGTCGGTCAGGGGCGTGCCGGGGGCAAGATGTGTGGCCAACAAACGCAATATGCGCGCTGTAAAGGGGCTGTCCAACCGTTCATTGTTGCCGGCCTGAATTTCAAATGCCTCACGCAGATCCGTTAGCTTGGTCATGTGAATTTATCCATCAGCTTTTGCATCGGCGAGCGGGTGTCTTCGGGCACCGCTATTTTCTCCGGCTTTTTATCAGCTTTCTTGGCGGAACCGGACGAGCGCGGAGGGTTCACCCGCAGCCCAATGGCGTTCATAAACTTGCTACTGTCGCCCCGCGCAAGGTCTGGTGCACCATCAGCAGCACCGCGCAGAACGTCATCCAACCAGCCCTGCTCGGCCTTGGCAAAATCGTTCAAAACATACCGTGCAACCGCGTCTTTATGGCCGGGATGGCCAATGCCCATACGCACCCTGTGATAGGTCTCGCCGATGTGTTGGTGCATTGATCGCAACCCGTTATGACCGGCATGTCCACCGCCGGTTTTCACCCGGACCTTGCCCGGTGCCAGATCCAGCTCGTCATGAAAGACGGTCACATCGTCAGGGGAGAGTTTGTAAAACCGCATTGCTTCGCCCACGGATTGGCCCGACAGGTTCATAAAGGTTTCGGGCTTGAGCAGGATGATTTTTTCGCCCCCCAGATTGCCCTCGCAAAGCACACCTTGAAACTTGGCCCGCCAGGGGGCAAAGCCATGGGCTGATGCGATCTCATCCAACGCCATAAAGCCAATATTGTGCCGGTTTCCCGCGTATTTCGCACCGGGATTTCCGAGGCCAACAAAGAGTTTCATGTGTGTCTCCGCTCTGGACAACTGATCAGGTTTCATGCCTGATTTACCCCATTCCAACCTCGCACTCAATGCAGGGATAAAATGATAAAAGGTACGTTATGGCACAATTCGAGATTAAGGGTATTCATTTGGACATTCCCGATGCCCACCTGACTGACGGGCTGCGCCGCGAATTTGAACGGGGCATATATGAATGGGGCGAGGTGCGTGCGTTGACAAACGTATTGCGCGCCGGGGATCGGTTGCTTGATCTTGGGTCGGCGATTGGCTTTGTCGCCTGCAATGCCGCGAAAATACTAGAACCGCACAATATTATCTGCGTTGAGGCCAACCCGGACCTGATCCCGGTGCTTGAGGCCAATCTGGCCGCAAACGGCGTGCGTCGCGCCCGCAGCGTGCAGGGCGCGGTGGTGGCTGATGCGTTTGACGGTGAAGAGGTGAGCTTTGAGGTGCGGCAGGCCTTTTATTCCTCGCGCGTGGTCGGGGAGGATGTGAAAGAAGCCAGTCGGATTGTCGCTGTACCAGCGCTTAAGTTATCAGATTTGCTTGAGGCATTTGCGCCTGATGTCGTGACAATGGATCTGGAAGGGGCTGAGGCGGCGCTTGCGATGCAACATTGGCCTGGAAAGGTACGGGCGGTAATCATGGAGATCCACACCGGCGTCTATTCCCTTTCGACGGTGGAGGCGATCTTTGCGGGGATGTCAAAAAATGGGTTTGCGTTCCAGCCCAAGGGGTCTCGCGGTGATGTGGTGGTATTTCAGCGGGTGGGGACAGAATAGTCGGGTTTGAAACGCTTGTTTGAGATGCCGATAGAAGTGTAAAGGCGATGTGTTTCAAGCGTTTGACCGTGCTTTCACAAAAAAAACGGGGCCCCGAAGGACCCCGTTTCAATCAGCTTTCGCTAAAGCAGTTCGGCCCGAAGGCAGACCCACAACTGATTATTCTTCAGCTGCAGCTACTTCTTCTTCCGCTTCACCATCATCTTCATTGTCCGACGAACGGAGCGAAGACGGTGCGGAGATGTTTGCAATCACAAAGTCACGGTCGATGGTGGTTTTTGCACCAGCTGGCAGGGTGACGTCAGAAATGTGGATCACATCGCCAACATCGCGACCAGCCAGATCCACAACGATCTGATCAGGGATCTCGCCTGCAACAACGTTCAGTTCAACCTCGGGGCGCACAACAGTCAGAACGCCGCCTTTTTTCAGACCGGTGGCCTCTTCGTGGTTGATGAACTCAACATGGATGAACAGGCTGATCCGGGATTTCCGGCTCAGGCGCATTAGGTCGATATGTGTTGGCAGGTCTTTCACAACGTCGCGCTGAACATTGCGGCAGATCACGCGAACATCTTCTTCGCCTTCAACCTTCAGGTTCCAAAGGGTCGACAAGAAACGGCCAGCGCGCAGCTTGGTCAGCAGTTTGTTGAATGGGATGTTGATGGCCAGTGGTTCGGCGTCGCCGCCATAAACAACACCAGGGACCAGACCGTCACGACGTGCTTGGCGAGCGGCGCCCTTGCCTGTCCCCGCGCGGACGGTGGCTTCGAGATCAGGGATCTGTTTTGCCATGAGAATTCTCCAATATATAAAGGGCGGGGCTCCTCCAAGGCTGTAGTCCCCGCGATGAAGTCGTGCGCATACACTGATTCAGGCGTGTTGGGAAGGGGGTATTACCCCCGATCCCTTTGTTTTATGCCTTAAACCGGTTGCCCGTGATCCTTGTCTTTGACCGAGGCGTTACTTGGTGCGCCGAGGGGCGGCATTGGCGCCACGCGGCTGATCCTTGCGGGGTTTGCCCTTTCCAGCAGGCTTGCCGCCCGGTTTCCCACCCGGCTTGTCATCACGACCACCCGCTTTTGCTTTTTTATTGGGCTTGTCGTTTTTCCAGCGCTGTTTTTTGCCTTCAGCATCGCGTTTCTTGTCACCCTTGGGTTTTGGAAAGGGGATGTCAGCATCCTTGGCAGCAACCTTCGCTTTTCCCGCAGCCCCAGCATCTTCGGATTTTTTTGTGGGGATTTTGTAATCCGCCTGCGTGTCCTTGGTCAGTTCGGGCGACCACCGCCCACCCTTATTGGCAGAGGGGGCCGTGGCGCGATCATCGCGCTGGTTTTGTGGACGCAGTTGCGAGGATTTTGGCTTTGAGGGTTTGCGATCAGACGGCGCGTGGTCCTCACCGGGACCTTTGCGATGGGGTTTCGCCGGGCGTTCGTCCCGTTTGAACCCACCTTTTGCGCCATGCTTTCCGCGTGGAGGTGTGCTTAGATTTGGCGCTTTGTCCAGCTTGGTGGCCCGAATGCCATCCTCCAACTCGCCATTGCCAAGGGCTGCAATAAAGCGGCCGCTGCTGGCTTCGGTCAGCTCAACAAAGGTTTCTTCCTGCTGCACGCGGATTGCGCCGATATCGGCTTTGTTGATGTTGCCAGACCGGCAGAGCATGGGCAACAGCCAGCGTGCTTCGGCGTTTTTGGTGCGGCCAATGGTCAGTGAGAACCATGTCGACGGCCCAAAATCGCGTTTTTCACGGGGCTCATGCTTGGCGTCTGGGGGCGACAATTCTTCGGGGGCCGAGAATTGCGCGCGGTGCATTTTCAGGCACGCGCTGGCGATTTGTTCGGGCGTAAATTTACCCATCAGATCAGCGGCCAACCCGGCCTCTTCATCTGAAATCACCTCGTTCCACATCGCGTGCTCCATCAGGCGCTCGGTGTCGCGTGCGCGGATCATGTCGGCTGAGGGGGGCGTGGTCCATTCCGCGTCGATCTTGGCCCATTTCAACAGGCGTTCGGCTTTGCGCGCGATATTCATCGGCACGATCAACGCCGAGATCCCTTTGCGCCCGGCCCGCCCGGTGCGGCCCGAACGGTGCAGCAGGCCTTCGGTGTTGGTGGGCAGTTCGGCGTGGATCACCAGTTCCAGATTGGGCAAGTCAATGCCGCGGGCGGCAACATCCGTGGCCACACAGACCCGCGCACGTCCGTCGCGCATCGCCTGCAACGAATGGGTGCGTTCGTTCTGGCTCAGCTCGCCCGACAGGCTGACCACGGACAGGCCGCGGTTCGACAGGCGAGTGGCCAAACGGTTCACAGTGGCGCGGGTATTGGCAAAGACAATCGCGGTTTGCGCGTCTTGGTAACGCAACAGGTTAATGATCGCGTTTTCGGTATCTTTCGGGGCCACTTGCAGCGCTTGATACGAAATGTCGGCGTGCTGGGCCTGTTTGCTCACGGTGCTGACACGTTTGGCATCGCGCTGATAGTTCTGTGCGAGCTTGGTGATCGAGGCCGAAACGGTGGCCGAGAACATCAGGGTGCGGCGCTCTTCGGGCGCTTCGCCCAGCATGAATTCCAGATCTTCACGAAAGCCAAGATCAAGCATTTCGTCGGCTTCGTCCAGCACCACGGCTTTCAGCTCGGACATATCGAGCGCTTTGCGGGTGATGTGGTCGCGCAAGCGGCCCGGCGTGCCGACAACAATATGTGCGCCCCGCTCCAATGCGCGGCGTTCGGTGCGTTGATCCATCCCGCCCACGCAGGACGCGATGCGCGCGCCGGCTTTGGCATAAAGCCAGTCCAGCTCGCGTTTTACCTGAAGCGCCAATTCGCGTGTGGGGGCAATGACCAGTGCCAAGGGGGCGGCGGCATGGGGCAGCACTTCGGCTTCGCCCATCAGGGTTTTGGCAATTGCAATGCCAAACGCCACGGTTTTACCGGACCCGGTTTGCGCCGAAACCAAAAGGTCAGCGTCTTGCAATTCGGGGTCAGTGACCGCCTGTTGTACATCGGTCAGCGTTTCATAGCCCTTGGCGGCAAGGGCATCAGCGAGGGTCTGGATCATCATTTTCGGCGGCTTTCAGGCGGATTTTTCAATCGGATTTCTGGGGGTGACGGAGAGGACCATACCCCATTTTGCCACGCAAGCCCCGCGCATATACGGATTTGGATGAAATTGACAGGGATTCTTTGCATGGCCGCTATGCAGTGCGTCTATGACGCGTCCCAAAATTGCCAATCCACGAACCTAAAGTGTTGATTGCTCCACCGTGTCCACATCCGGCAAGGTATAATAGTCACCTTTACTTTCGGTGTGGATTTGACGGTCCATTGTCAGACCAGTCTCTCCGTCAAGTGTGCCTGCCATGACAGAGGTGTTATCGCTGTCCAGTTCCCGCCAAAACAAGGGACTGCCGCAGGTCGCACAAAATCCACGTTTTGCATTTTCAGACGACTGAAACCACGTGATGTTGTCTTGCCCGTTGATCTGCAAGTGTTCGGTGCGGGTTTGGGTGGCGGCCACGAAGTGACCGGTGGCTTTACGGCATTGGTTACAATGACAGCCCACGACAGATCGTAGTGGACCATTGATTTCATATGTGACCTGACCGCAAAGGCAACTTCCGCGCATGGCACCCTCCTGAATATTCGGTAAGTGTAGCGTGAGCAATTAGTGGGATGTGCCGGATTGCGGAGCGTCGCGGTGTGTTTGCGACGGTGCCAATCTTGCCGACCTTGTGGAGCTTCGCGAAATATGTGCTTTTACCTTGTGCATAGCAGCCAAGGATCCGACCAATGTCCGACCGTTTTACCAAAACACCCGAACCGCCCTATTACGCGGTGATTTTCACCAATCAACTCAGCCAGGATGACGCAGGCTATGCACAGATGGGGGACCGGATGTTTGAAATGGCCTTGGAACAACCCGGTTGTTTTGGCGCAGAAAGCACGCGGGACGCCGGTGGCTTGGGCATCACCGTATCTTATTGGAAAGACGAGGCGAGCATTGCCGCCTGGAAAGCCCAAGCCAAACACCTTGTCGCGCAGAAAATGGGCATTGAGCAGTGGTACGCGCATTATGAGCTGCGCGTTGCCAAGGTCGAACGGGCCTATTCTGGCCCTGAGGGGCGTGAGCTTACATAAAAGCCCCCTCAGTCACCTGAGAGGGACATTGGGATGTCACCGTGAGTGGATTTATTCCCAATCGCCAGAAAACCCCTTGGGCACATAAAGGATGTCGCGGTTCACGGTATTGATGTCTGTATGGCCGCAGAACGCCATGGAGATCTCCAGTTCCTTATGCAGCATCTCAAGCGTTTTGGTCACGCCCGCCTCGCCCATCGCACCAAGGCCATAGACAAATGCGCGGCCGATATAGGTGCCTTTGGCCCCCATAGCGATGGCTTTTAAAACGTCCTGACCCGACCGGATGCCACTGTCCAGATGCACTTCGATCTTATCACCCACCGCGTCCATAATCGCGGGAAGCGCACGGATGGATGACAGCGCGCCGTCCAATTGTCGCCCCCCGTGGTTCGACACAATGATCGCATCCGCGCCCACGTTGCACGCCGCCAGCGCATCCACAGGCTCCATGATGCCCTTGATGATCAGCTTGCCGTCCCACATTTTGCGAAACTGGCGAATACGGTCCCAATCAAGCGAGGGGTCAAAGGCTTCGGCGGTCCAAGTGTGCAAAGACGATGGGTCTTTTACCCCCTTCGCGTGCCCCACAATATTGCCAAAAAACCGCCGTTTGGTGCCCAGCATGCCAAGCCCCCAATGCGCCTTGGTCATCATGTTGGCAATAGATTTCACCGTCAGTTTGGGCGGCGCGGACAAACCGTTTTTCAAATCTTTGTGCCGTTGACCAAGCATCTGAAGGTCCACCGTGATCACCACAGTATCGCAATTTGCGGCCTTGGCGCGATCAAACAGGCGCTGCATGAAGTCATCGTCTTTCAGCGTGTAGACCTGAAACCAAAACGGCGCGCTGGTATGTTCAGCCACGTCCTCAATCGAGCAAATCGACATGGTAGACAGGGTGAAAGGCACGCCGAACTTTTCGGCCGCTTTTGCCGCTTTGATCTCGCCATCCGCACATTGCATCCCGGTTAAGCCAACAGGCGCCAACGCCACAGGCATCGACACATCGCGTCCAATCATCTGGGTCTTGGTCGATCGCCCATCCATGTCGACGGCCACGCGCTGTTTGAAATACAGCTGCTCAAAATCCGACGTGTTTTCCCGAAATGTCTGCTCTGTCCAGGACCCACTTTCGGCGTAGTCATAAAACATCTTTGGCACGCGCAGTTTGTAGATTTTTTTCAGGTCACTGACCTCGGTGATGACAGGCATTTTGGCATCCTTGCAAGAATTGGTTAGAAATTGTTACCAGTTTGGGGCTGGTGAGGCAAGACCTTTGAGGCCTGTGTAAACCCGGAACGCTTTAGGGGCCTGTTTACATGTCTGGTGTAACGTCGACCCCAAAGTGTCTGCACGAAGCATCGCTGGAAAGGGTTCAAATGAAGGGAATGGTTTTTACTGAGCTTCTGAAAATGGCCGAAGCCGTCATGGGTGAAGAGGCTGTTGATGACATTCTGGATCAACTCGATCTCGAAAATGATGGCAGCTATACCGCCGTCGGCAACTATCCTTGTCAGGAACTTTTTAAGATGGTCACGGCCTTTGGGGCTTATCTGGACATGCCGCTGGATGACTTGCAGCGTAAGTTTGGCGAGTGGATGTTTTCTCATTTCGCCCAGAACTACCCGAATTTTTTCAAAGGCAAATCCGATGCTTTGGCGATGTTGGATGCCATTGAAAATGAAGTGCATGTCGAGGTGCGCAAACTTTATCCCAATGTTGAATTACCCGCATTTGAAACGCAACGTCCGGCCAGCGGCGAGTTGAAGATGATCTATTACTCCGAACGACCTTTGGTGTTCTTTTGTCATGGGTTGATTGATGCTTGTATCGCCTATTTTGGCGAACCTGCTAGCGTGACCATGACAGACCGATCAGTGGATGGGCGTTATGAGGCAGAATTTATTGTAATAAAGGCAGCCTAATTCGATGGTCATGCTCACCGCCCCTCCGCAAGCTGATGGCCCGGTGTCGCGTCGACGCTATGAACGCGAACGGCGTGCCCGCGAAGAGGCAGAACAGTTGCTTGAGGAAAAATCACGCGAGCTGTTTGAAGCCAATCGCCAGCTTATCATGCAAGCACAAGCGCTTGAAGGCCAGGTTGCAACGCGTACTGCGGCACTTGAGCATGCGCGCATTCAGGCCGAGTCGGCAAATGAGGCCAAAACCATTTTTCTGGCCTCGATGAGTCATGAAATTCGCACCCCCATGAATGGTGTCTTGGGCATGGCCGCCGTCTTGTCTGAAACGAAACTGACCGATGAACAGCGCGATATGCTTCGTGTGATTTCTGATAGCGGCAATCTTTTGATGGGTGTGATCAATGATATTCTTGATCTGTCAAAGGTCGAGGCGGGTAAGCTTGAACTGGAAGAGATCCCGTGCTCGCTGCATGGCCTCTTTCATTCAATCCAACAGCATTATGCACTGAACGCACAGGAAAAAGGTCTCCGCTTTGATGTTCAGCAAGCAGTCGGGGAAGAGATTTGGGTGGAAACCGATCCCACCCGACTGCGGCAGGTGATCGGAAACCTCATCTCAAACGCGATTAAATTCACTGAAAATGGCGCGGTTACTGTAGATGTTTCAGTGGAAACCTATGGCAACAAACGAACCAAGTTGTGGGTGGCAGTTCAGGATACAGGCGTGGGGTTGACTGAACCGGAAATCGCACGCCTTTTTCAACCGTTCACCCAGGCCAGCGCGAGTGTGGCCCGTAAATATGGTGGCACAGGCTTGGGGCTGACGGTCTCGCGGCAAATTTGTGAATTGATGGGGGGGGACATCCTTATTCGTTCGACCCCCGGGCATGGCAGTTGCTTTACGGCAAGCTTTGCATTGGATCTGTGTGCTGCACCTGAAAATATCCGCGAAGACAAGGCGGATGAATGGCTGATGGGGTGCCAGCCTTTGCGTGTTTTGGCCGCCGAAGACAACAAAACGAACCGCACTGTTCTGCGCTGTTTGCTAAAGAAGTACCCGCTTGATCTAACCTTTGCCGAGGATGGCGCGCAGGCTGTCGCAGCCTGGCGGTCGGGGCAGTTCGACTTGCTGTTGATGGATGTGAATATGCCGGAAATGGATGGGATAGAGGCCACCCAAGCCATACGACACATTGAGGCGCAGTTGGACCTTACACCCATTCCTATTCTGGCCATGTCCGCGAACGCCATGTCACATCAGGTGGCAAATTACCGCGCGAAAGGGATGAATGGCCATGTGGCCAAGCCCTTGAGGCGTTCGGAGATCGCGGCGGTAGTGCACCAAGTTTTGGCGCCCCTGCGGGGGTGAAGGCCGCAGAACCGCATGTGCCGTCAGCTCTGTGGCGCTTTAGTATTGTGCGTGATCAGGCGCGATGCGCCCCATCGGCCAGTGTTTTCACAAAAGCCAACACCTCAGCGACCGGAATTCCAGCGGCAATCTGACTGACAATCGCGCTGCCCACCACGGTGCCATCGGCGGCACCAGCAATCGCTTCGGCTTTTTCGGGTGTGTTTACGCCAAAACCAACGATCACTGGGATGTCGGTTTTTGCTTTGATGCGGGCCACTTCGGGTGCCACGTCACTTGTCTGGGCTTCGGCGGATCCGGTCACGCCGGTCACAGACACATAGTAGACAAAGCCTGAGGTATTCTGCAGCACCTTGGGCAGGCGCGCGTCATCGGTTGTGGGGGTTGCGAGGCGGATAAAGTTCAGCCCGGCTTTTTGTGCGGGGATGCAAAGTTCGTCGTCTTCTTCTGGCGGCAGGTCGACCACAATCAACCCATCAATTCCCGCCGCTTTGGCGTCCACCAAAAACGCGTCAACGCCGTGATTATAAATAGGATTATAATAGCCCATCAAGACAATCGGCGTGGTGTCATCCGTGTTGCGAAATTCAGCGGCCATGGCCAGCGTTTTCTTCAGCGTCATTCCAGCATTGAGCGCGCGTTGCCCGGCCAATTGGATCGTCGGCCCATCGGCCATCGGGTCGGTAAAGGGCAGACCCAGCTCGATGATGTCAACGCCGGCGGCTGGCAGGCCTTTCATCACCTCAAGCGATGTGGCGATGTTGGGATCGCCCGCCATGATGTAAGACACAAAGGCTTTTTTCCCCTGCGTTTTCAGCTCGGCAAATTTTGCATCAATTCGTGTCATGTTCGGTGTCATTGCGCGCCCCTTCGATTCCTTAAACGATCTGCCCAAGGGCAGGGGGGAAAGTCAATCCCGCTTATGTGTCTTCGTTGCGGGTATTGGTTTCCCAATCTTGCCGAAATGGGTGTGCAGTTTGTCAATCTCGGGGACGGAAGCGAATGTCATTGGGCGTTTCGAGACCTTAGGTGCCGACAAAGATTGAGTTTGAGCGTTTTAACGGGCTTTTGTGACGAAAACCGTTTCCCCCCTACGGGATTGCGCTATAGAACGCGCGAGAACCTGATCGCGCATAGCTGCGCACCAGACACAAGAATAAGGAGGCCGTGATGGGTTTCAAGATGGGTATCGTGGGTCTGCCGAATGTCGGTAAATCGACCCTGTTTAACGCACTGACCAAAACGGCTGCTGCACAGGCTGCAAACTTTCCGTTTTGTACAATTGAGCCCAATGTGGGTGAGGTTGCTGTGCCGGATGGGCGTTTGGACAAGCTGGCCGCCATTGCCGGGTCCAAGGAAATCATCCCAACTCGTATGACCTTTGTGGATATTGCTGGATTGGTAAAAGGCGCGTCACAAGGTGAGGGGCTGGGCAACCAGTTCTTGGCCAACATCCGCGAGGTGGACGCCATCGCCCATGTGTTGCGCTGCTTTGACGATGGGGATGTGGTTCATGTCGAAGGTCATGTGAACCCGGTCGAAGATGCCGATGTGATCGAAACCGAGCTGATGCTGTCGGATATGGAATCGATTGAAAAGCGTCTGCAAAACATCGTGCGCAAAGTACGTGGTGGCGACAAAGAGGCCATTCAGCAAGAACGCCTGATGCGTGCCGCCTTGGCTGCGTTGGAAGCCGGGCGCCCTGCGCGCACGGTTGACGTGGATGAAGACGATCTGAAGGCATGGAATATGCTTCAGCTTCTGACCACCAAAAAGATCCTTTATGTCTGCAATGTCGGCGAAGGTGATGCGGCCACTGGTAATGCATATTCGCAAGCCGTTGAGAAAATGGCAGAGGAGCAGGGGGCCGCTGCTGTTGTGATCTCTGCCAAGATCGAAGAAGAGATCAGCCAGCTTGATGCCGATGACATGGAAATGTTTCTGGAGGAGTTGGGTCTGACCGAAGCGGGCCTCGATCGTTTGATCCGTGCAGGCTATGAACTGTTGCATCTTGAGACGTATTTCACCGTTGGCCCAAAAGAAGCCCGCGCCTGGACCATTCGCGAAGGCACCCTTGCCCCGCAAGCGGCGGGCGTGATCCACGGGGACTTTGAGCGGGGGTTCATCCGCGCCGAGACAATTGCCTATGAGGATTACGTCACATTGGGCGGCGAAGGCCCGGCAAAGGAAGCCGGTAAAATGCGCGCAGAGGGCAAAGCCTATCTGGTGAAAGACGGCGACGTTCTGCATTTCTTGTTCAACGCATAATCGACGCATCAAGCGACAGAAACAGCGAAAATGGCCGGGCAATGCTCCGGCCATTTTTATTTTGTGTATTTGCCGAAAGTCATGCGCATGAGAACGTCCTCTTTGCGCACGAAGTGATGCCAGAGTGCGGCCCCCGCATGGCCCGCGATGATCGCGGTGATGGCCAGAGCGGACAGGAAATGGACCTGGGCGAAGAAATCAGACACGGACTCGCTGCCCGGGACAAACGGGTCATACAGCTCGAACAAATCAAAGACCCTGTTCTTCACGCCAAACCGATCTTGCAGGGGGGAGGCCGAGGCCATCAACCAGCCGGACACCGGCATGATCACCATCATCGCGTAAAGGCCAAGGTGACCCAAATGCGCCATCATTCGTTCCGCCCATGACATGCTGTCGGGAAGGGCGGGTGTGCTGCGTTGTGTCAGGCGCCAGATGATACGGATCAGTGCGAGGGAAAATGCGACAAAGCCCCAGCTTTTGTGGATTTGCACCAGCCGGAACTGTTCCAGCACATCGTCGACAAACAGGCTCATCCAGGCGCCTAGGAACAGCAGAAAGAGGATAACCCCGGCAGTGGCCCAATGCAGGAGGCGCGACGGCGCCCCCCACGATTTGGTGGTGTTTCGGATCATTCCCAGCCGCCCGCGCGCATTTCAGCAGAGATGCTTAGCGTGACTTCATCCGAGGTCACCGGGGCAAACATACCAACCCCAAAGTCGGACCGAAGCATGTCGGCGCTGCCTTGAACGCCAATCCACTCGCCTTTGTAATAGTCAAAGAAATCACCCAGAGGGTGGGCGCCCTGGTGGTTCAGTTTAAACGACATGGTGATCGGTTTGGTAATGTCTTTGATGGTTAGATCGCCCACAAGGGTCACGCTGTCATCGCTGGTTTGCTCAACGCCGGTGGAGATGAACGTGATGGTGGGGAAGTTTTCCACGTCAAAGAAATCACCACTTTTCAGGTGCTCATCCAAGGGGCCAACACCCGTGTCGACGGAGGCGGCGTCCACGGTCACCGTGACTTTGGTGGCGGCAATGTCATTGGCATCAAAGTCGACTTCGCCATCGATGATTTTCCACTGGCCGTTCTGGTCCGATAAACCTGCATGGTTATAGGTGAAGCGGATTTCAGTATGGCCAGGGTCGAATTTATAGATTTCGGCAGAGGCGGCGTTGCCAAGGGCCAGAAATGGGGTGGTCAGGGCCGTTGCCAGAAGAAGGTTTTTCATGAGGTCACTCCGAAGTGAGTTGAGAAAACAAGATGCATGTGCATGTATCTAAATGACAGCCCCCTTGCAAGCGTGTTTTGGGTGGCATAACAGGAATGTGATATGAAACGACCAACTCCAAATGAAGACACAACCGAAATCTGGGTTCTTTTGAATCTGGCCAATCGCCATGTGGTCGGACGGTTTGAAACTCAGCTGAAACGCGCAGGGCTGCCCAATACGCGCTGGTATGATGTGTTGTGGGCGTTGGAGCGTCGCTGCGCAGAGGGCGCGCGACAGTTTGAACTCGAAGCGCTCAGCCTGTTTGATCAACCCAACCTGTCGCGCACCTTAAAGCGGATGGTCGATGACGGGTTGGTCACACAATGCACCGCGGAAAATGACGGGCGCGGACGGGTTCTGCACATCACCGATGCTGGCCGCGATCTGCGTGCGCGGATGTGGGCGGTTTATGGTGGATTAATGCTGAGCGAGATCGAAGCGAAAGTTGCGCCGGAACATGTGGACGGGCTAAAAAACGGCCTGCGGGACCTGCTGCCAGAGGACTGGTTGAAAGTAATCTGAGGTTGGCAGACTTCTTTTTCAAAGATCTAAATTTTTCGCATTCTCTCTTGTCCCTCACGTCTCATCCCGCTCACCGGGTCGACGGAAACGTGGCCGACGGGCCAAAGGCGCGCCCCCAACAAGGGACGTCTAGGTTTTGGTTTCAGCCTAAATGCACCGCAGCAGTCGCGCAGAGTGTGGCGATCATTACTCCGGCTCCGTCCGCGACACTGGAGGCGGCGCAGCATCAGATCAGGAAAGCGGAAGTTCGCTGCGCATCGCGTGAATGTCAGCTTTGGCGCTGCCGGTTTCGGTTGCTTAAATAACCGCCCGTCAACTTCGCTCGATCAACATGATCAGCCGCAGGTATCAATGATCAGATGTAAGGTCTGGAGCAACCTCGGCATTTACGGCCAATATCTTCGGTAACTCGTATGGCGGGCGTGCAAGGGCCGTGGGAGTGATTGTGGTGGCCAAATCTTGGGTTTCTTCCGGGAACTGAGTGGTCAGCGGGGTTTCGTCATCCAGCTCTCGTGTGAATCAATAGAACGGATGACTATCAGTTTCCGAAGGCACCGAGAACGGCGCCATGGCGGCATACACGGCGTGGAAGGTCACACCTGCGGCTACTCACAATAGGGCATCGTCAGCCGAATTCCGTTTAGCGTATGCGTACAGCAGGCGCATGTGGGCTGCATCGTGTCTGGTGTGAGAGTGGGATCAACAAGGGTCAAGATATTGTCGTCGCCCACATATAAACCGCTGAAATAAGAACTTTCGCCAGCTCGAAAATAGGGGATCCCGTTTTTTGGATCCTCAGAGACCATCCAGAAAATCGGCTCGGCGCGGTCCAGTCTGGCCAGCGCTTCGCTGTGCACCTCATCCCAATTGCACCCGACGCGCGACAGCAGGAATTTGAACAGGGGGGTGTAGTCAAACCCGTGGCGTTGCCCGGAATGCATCGAGCCCTGGGATGCGCTGCTTTTCCCAGCCGCTTTGGTGTTGCGCTCCCATTTAGACTTTCCGCCAGACCCGTGCCGAACCCCGTGGGTGCGGGTGTTGACTGATCGGTACAGGGGTTTCTTTTCTGATCGCATTTTTATCCTTATTGGCTAAATTAGCCTAGCAGGTTGTGCGGCAATTTCCTCAGCAGCGCGCTGCGTGGCGGCTTCACCATGTTTGTCAAAGAGGTATCGCACCGATCCAAGCGAGGACATGATGCCCCCCGTGGGCAGCACAATATAGAGAAACCCCAGTACCACAGCCACGGCCGCAATGGGGTGGATTGTCACCTCACGACGTAAGTCTCGCAGGACGCGCGTGATAAGCGTTCCTTCGCGTTTGGTTCTTTTCGGTGCGACCTCGTGCAGTTTGCCGTTCTTAAGTTGGACCTGAGGTCTGGTGCCGTTTGCATCCATCATCATGCCGTCTGAGGGTTCTTTATTTCCAAATTGTGCCTCAAACACGGTGTCGCCAGTCAGGGTGAGTTTCATGTGCTTTCGAGCTTGCGATACAATTCTGCGCACTTTCAGCATAAAGCCAAGGTCGTCGCATAGCACGCGCTCATGCACTATTTCCTTTGACAGCCCCCCTGTTAGTCGCAATGCTTGCTTATTGCTACTGGGGAGGCATTGCATGCGTTGCTTAAAACAAAAGGCATTTGTGACATAGGCATTATTGGGGCTGGTCACATTGTTCGCAGCACCCGCAATGTCGGAAAAACTGTCTCATGAATGGCAAGCAGATCGCGACTATTACAATCGGATCAGCGACAACGCTTGCGCGGGCAATCGCGAGGCCTATCAAGATCTCGTTGCTTCGGCGGTGGGTGCGGATCTCCCCGTTGCAATGAATGATCTATATTGGATGCACGCTGAGAAAACCTGCCAGAATGATGATTTTGTGCGAGATATGAGTTTTGCGATCGGCTTGCAAAAGAGATCAGCAGAAGCGGGATATCCGCTTGCATTAGCGGGATATGCGCATCGTTTGATGATGGGCGACAAAGTGCGACAACACACTGGAATGGCGGTCAATTACTTTGATCGTGCCATTCACGCTGGCTATGGAACTGCGGCATTAGAGCTGGCTGAGTATTATTTGACCGGAGAATACGTCGAAAAGAATTATGGTCTCGCGGTTCACTATTTAAGGCTCGCCCGCGCCGATAACGGTAAGGGTGATCAAGGTCCAGATCCCGACGAAATTGCCAGTCTTGCGCGGCGATTGGATGCGATGACTGCGACCCAGGCTGGTTTGTACCCTATAACACAGCAATCAAAATGGACCGTCGATGACAATGCTGCAAGTTGGCGGTGGGTCTCTGACGGGCGCTTACGGGGCGAAGTGTCTGTGGTCACAGATGTGAATACCGGTGCGCTTTTTTATAGCTTTTACCGCGAATCCAATGATCCGATTATTCACTTTATGGGGGCAAGCGTTGATCACGCCAATGGCACCGAAAGCGAGCTGCATTTTGGTGAATGTGGGGCCAACAACTGTCTTGAAACCTTCTATTTCGACAATAACGTACAGGCGACCCTGGTGTGGATTCCAATCATCCCCTCGTCACGCACACGCACGTTAGAGGCATTGAAATCTGGGGATACTGTCACCTTTCGCTATCAAACTCGCGACAGCTTTGCCAACAACAACCGCGCCAATTTCACCCTTAGCCTGAAAGGGTCACGTACCGCCATTGAACAGGTTGAACGCATGTCAGCGGTGATCGCCAATGAATATAACCGACCCAAAGTGGATTACTCGGAGCCTGACAACCCGGTCGCCTTTGATGACGGGGTTGATGACAGTAACGACCGCTCACAGCTGGTCGATTATAACGCCGCGGCGGTTGGATCGAACAACGCGGGTGCAACCGCAGGGGCAATTGTCATGAGCTATGACGATGCAGCAATCATTGACCACGCAGCGCGCAGTGCGGGTGGCAAATTCAGCAAAGCACCGGTGACCTGTTATAATGCATCTCAGGGCAAAAGCTCTGCGGGGATCATGCGGGCGCTTAATCAAGGTCACGAACGTTTCAATGCGGTGAACGCAATGACGATCGCCAATCCACTTGGTGCGCTGGTTCTACAATATGTGTGGGGCGGGGTCGTCTTTGAACATGTCTATGACAATCGGACTGAAGAAGTTTACTCGGTTATCGAACAACGGGACTATTATTCGGGCAAGACAGAATGCGTGCAGGGTGATCTTGAATATTCCTCCCCAGAAGCCGCATTGACGGGCATGATTGCGCTGTCAATGGCGAGGGAGGCGAGGTCATTCGACAAACGAACGGTCGCGGGTTGGAAACAGAGAATCCTCCGGCCAGACAGGTGATCGTTCGCTGCTGAACTAAGTTGATCTTGTCACGGTCTAGTTCCGGTGCTCTTTCGAGCAATGTTTGCTATGAAGGAGGCAAGATATGGCCACACAATACAGCGACGCGTTTCGGCGTGATGCGGTTCGCATTGCGCCAACCGCCAGGGACTGCATTCACCATGCGGACTGCGGCTCCCAATATTGCTCGAACGATTATGAGAGGCGCCTGTCAAATCGCGGGTTTCTGGCATCGATGCGCGGGAAAGGAAACTGCTACGATACTTCCATGGTTGAGACATTCTTCAAATTTCTCAAGGCTGAGCTGATCTGGCGTAGCCGTTGGGAACCCAGGCAACAGGCGGAAGGTGCGGTATTCCAATGCATCAATGGATCTAATAATCCTCGCCGACGGCATTCAGCATGGCGCACCAAAAGCCCCTTGGTTTTTGAAAGAAAGGCCGCGTAAATGGGTTGTGAGACCGGAATGCAAGCGTGACAACACGACAAAACGGTGCTTCGCTTCCGCTTTTCCACAAGGCAGTTTAGGAATTGTTGCCTTGTTTCATTGGAACTCAATGTGGACATGAGTTCAGGTGGAGGAGTATCCAGATCCTTCTTCGTAGTGGTTTCCTTCAGTCATGATCGATCAGGCCGCATCGATGTCGGGTGCGGTAAAGCATTGCGTTGAAGCGTTGTTCTTTCTTGGAAGCATGGAAGCATGGAAGCTACGTGTTTCCGCTGACCAAAGGAAATTGCCAAAATCTTGCCACGCAAAGCCGCATTTTGGTGCGGATTTGTGCCGAATTGGCGAGGGCTGGAAGACGCGTAGAAATTTTGCAGAACGCGTGTTTTCAGCCTTGTTTCTCGGGATATGGGCACTTATACGGGTCGGCGGAGACGTGGCCGAGTGGTCGAAGGCGCTCCCCTGCTAAGGGAGTAGGCCCGGAAGGGTCTCGAGGGTTCGAAT
>ATLU01000174.1_pt1 | contig 18193 bp, 17 predicted proteins | sample 178751 | NCBI WGS metagenome assembly ATLU01 (sample SAMN02211837, study PRJNA209200) | bioreactor metagenome | isolation source: day 23 sample from continuous culture bioreactor inoculated with sediment... | place: Germany: Wadden Sea | collected 2011
GGGCAGCGCTCTATCCAGCTGAGCTACGGGTGCTTGTGGGCTGATATATGGCATCCCTGCCCGCCCCGCAATATGAAAAGGGCCGCCAAATGGCAGCCCTTTTACAAATTCTTTGAAAGCGAAAATTAGCGCTTCGAGAACTGGAACGAACGACGCGCTTTTGCTTTACCGTATTTCTTACGTTCCACAACGCGGCTGTCGCGGGTCAGGAAGCCAGCGGCCTTCAGCGCCCCGCGCAGCGAGGGTTCATAAAGCTGCAGCGCTTTCGACACACCGTGACGAACCGCACCAGCTTGGCCCGACAGACCGCCGCCTTTAACGGTGGCATAGACGTCGAATTCGCCAACAACACCGGCAACCTCAAACGGCTGACGCAGGATCATTTGCAAAACGGGACGTGCGAAATAGACGTTCACATCACGGCCGTTTACAACAACTTTGCCGGAACCTGGCTTGATCCAAACGCGTGCAACAGCGTCTTTACGTTTACCGGTGGCATAGGCACGACCCAGTTCGTCGCGGACCGGCTCACGAGGAGCAGCGATCTCAACAACAACATTGGTACCTTCAACAACGGCGTTCAGCTCTTCGAGCGATTTGACTTCTTCAGACATGCTCAGCCCTCACGCGTGTTTTTAGGGTTCATGGATTTGACATCCAGCACTTCGGGGCTTTGCGCCTCATGTCCGTGCTCGGTGCCAGCGTATACGCGCAGGTTGGTCATCTGCTGACGGCTCAGTTTGCCGCCTGGCAGCATGCGCTGCACGGCTTTGGTCAACAGACGCTCAGGGTATTTGCCCTCGAGGATCTGACCGGCTGTGCGCGATTTGATGCCGCCCGGGTAACCGGTGTGCCAGTAGTGCACTTTGTCGGTGCGCTTCTTGCCGGTCATTTGTACTTTGTCCGCGTTGATCACGATGACATTGTCACCCATGTCCATATGCGGTGTGAATGTGGCTTTATGCTTGCCACGAAGACGCATTGCGATGATCGATGCAAGACGGCCAAGAACAACGCCTTCGGCGTCGATGATGATCCACTTTTTTTCGATATCTGCAGGCGTTGCAGAGAAGGTTTTCATTTGTTCAGCCCTGATTGGGTTTCGGATGGGCTGTTTCTAGTCATTTTCGCAACGCGGTCAAGCACAGTTATTCACATTTAATTACACAAAAACAATATCTTACAATTATGGTACTATAATACCCCACTCGCAATTGCCATTTTGGCGCCTTTTGCCCAAGATCCCGGATCCCATTCGCAAAACCGAACCATTCCTATTGCGGGCATACACCAAAGATTCCCCGCCTATGCGCTCATGTTTTCGGGTGGGTTGTCCAACATCTCACCAATTTCGACCAACACGGCGCGAAACCGGTCAAGTGGGATCTGTCCGTTCACCGAAAGGCGCACCGCATGCACGGACGGCCCCTCGCGCAGGCTGAAATCTTCGCCGGGGCGCACCCGAATGCCGCGCGCCTCTGCCGCCTGCACAAAGGCAGACGCCCGCCAGCCCGACGGCAGATGCATCCATAGAAACGGGACATCGTGGCTCCACCCCAGTTCAAATCGCCCCAAGACATTCACCGCCACCTCAACATAATCGCGCACCATTTGACGCATCGCGGCAATGACGGCGGGCATATCTGGGTGGGCCAACACTTGATACACAATCTCAGCCATGGGCATCGACACGCCATAATAATTCACGTCAACCACACGGCGCAACCGTTTGGACCAGCCTTTTGGGGTGATCACATACCCCGCCCGCAACGCAGGGGACACGGTTTTAGACAGGGATGAGATGTACCAAGATTGCTCTGGCAGCAGCCGTCGATAGGTCGGCCCATGCGGCACCCCAACACGGTAACAATCATCCTGTACAAGATGCAGCCCAACGCGCCGGGCCACCGCTGCGACCTGTTCGCGCCGGGTATTGCTGGTAACGGTACAAGTTGGGTTATGTGCCTCGGGCATCGTGAACAAAAGTCGCGCTTTTTCTGCACGCGCAATGCGTTCAAGCGCAGTGGGGTCTATTCCGTCTACGTCCATCGGCACCGCCACCACCCGACCGCCCAACAGCTCCACCGCACGGCGCAGCCCCGGATAGGAATGCTGCTCGACCAAAACAGTGCCGGGCGCCTCGGACAGCAGGGTTTGCATGGCCATCATGATCCCGTTTTGCCCGCCATTGGTCATGACGATGCAAGACGGATCAATCGCCGCTTGTTCCTCCGCCCGCATGTCAGCGTGAATAATCTGACGCAATGGGGCCTGAACACTGAAATGCGGATAGTTGAGCAAGCTCAGGTCCGGCAAGGTGCTGGCCGTCACCATCGCCTCGCGAATGATGTTGACCTGTCCCACATCAGGCAATCTTGGGGCATATAAGAAAGCACCACCGTGCTCCTTCTCAACCTTTTGCAACAACGCAGCGGTATGTCCCACGGGAAGGTGTTTCATGGGGTTCACAGGCTGAACTCGCGCCGCACGTTCCGCAACCGGGCGTACAAAGGTGCCACGGCCCACTTCTGTGGTCACCCACCCCTCACTGGACAGGATTGTATAGGCGCGGGCCACAGTGCCCGGAGTGATTTTCAAAGCCCAGGCCAGATCGCGCACCGGGGGCAGCTTGGCCCGCTCGGCAACATCGCCACTGGAGATCGCTGTTATCAGCCCCTCCACAAGCTGCTGATACTTTGGCCCCTGCCCGCCCAGAAAACGATCAGCCAGATTGGGGTCTGAAAATATTGTATCCATAACAATGTTCCAATTGTGTAAAGCGCGACTCGTTTGTATCAATACCTTATTGGCACACTTGCCATATTGTATCACTACAATACTGGAGATCATGATGGATCACAACACAATCTACCGGCAAGACCGGATCGCTTTTCTCAACACACATGCCTCGCTTCCGGCAGTGGCAGAATTAGCGTTATTTGTGGCCGTGACCATCACCCAATGGTCTGAGCGTCGCAAAATGCGCGCTGCGTTACGGCAGCTCCCGGATTATTTACTTAAGGACATTGGTGTCAGCAAAGTGAAAGCCGAAACAGAAGGGGAAAAACCTTTCTGGCAGCGCTGATACCACCACAGGACCCCTTCCTGGGCCGGGGGAGACCCCGGCCATTTTTTTGCCTAAGCAGCGAGAATAATAGGGAAATCAGTCCGGGCGGCAAATCTCGCCACGCATCATAGCCTGCGCTGTCCGTACGATCAGCCCCGCAATCACCAAAGCCAGAACCGCAAGCACAATCACGCCAATCGTTTGATGCGCACGTGACCCATCCAGTTGCGAAAACCGGAACGAGGCGATCGACAAAGCCGCCAGCGGGAAACTCAGCGCCCACCAGCTAAGCGCAAAGGGCAATTTCACCAGCCGAGGCACCTGCGCCACCACGAGCGCCGCAAAGATATAGCCCGCATTCATCAGGACACGCGCAAAACCATCCACCTCTCCGGTCATGCCCACATAAGCGATAAACGCCACCGCAGGCGGGGCAATCAAGATCATCATGGTGGGAAACAGACGCGCCACAATGGGGTCGTGAAAGATCAAACGGTTCATAACCAAGGTCAGAAGGATGATCCAAAAGAGGATCCCGCCTGAGAAAAACAGCCACGAAATCTCAATGTACCCAATGCGTGCGCCCAAAACCGGTACAATCACATTGCCCACCGCCGGAATGAACCACGCGGGCGTCAAATGCCCCACCTCAAACGAGCGGTGCGAAATCCAGCCGGTGACAACCGCAATGGTCAACATCCCTTGCCCGATCACGCCGACCAGCCAGATCCACTCTGCCAATTCCGGCGCATGGGCATGGGTGGCCGTGGCCAACAGCAACAGCGACACGGTGATGGTCGGGAAAAACGCCAGTTTCACCGGATGGTGCCATTCCTGTGCGATCATCCCAGGATAGCGCAGACATTTTGCCAGATAAAACACCGATACAATCGCCATGACACTGGCTGAAATCAGCCATAACAACGACGATGCCGCTTCCATCCAAGCAAACGCCGGCGCGCCTGCATGAAGCGCAAGCGTCATCCCCATCAATCCCATGACAATGGCGAAAAACGTCACCGGGAAATGCGCAAGTTTGGAAAATTCCTGCTCTTTGGCCTGTTCGGACATAACGCCCCCTTTTGGTTTTAATCTCTTTCCCTTCAGACCTGCCCGCCAACGCTTTGCGGGTCAAGGGCGTTCAAGTGCGCTCCGGGGGAATGGAATAGGTCAAACTTGCGCGGGCCACAGGCGCGTCGTCCCCTTCGGAATGGATCAATACATCGCCCACCGCCAAAACGCGGCCCAATTTGTGCAATTTGGCATGTGCAATCAGATCTGTATTGGCGCGGGGCTTTCGCATGAAATCTATTGAACAATTGGTGGTCACAGCCAACGCCTTGGGGCCGATCATGGCCAAAATAGCGAGGTAGATTGAGACATCAGCCAGAGCAAACATCGTCGGCCCAGACACCGTGCCGCCGGGGCGTAAATGCTTGTCGCCAATTCGCGTGCGCACCGTGATCTGCATCGGGGCCACGTCAGCCACTTCGAAATCCGGAGCGACCTGCGGAAACTCACCTTCCATGAAGCTTTGCAACGCCTCACGCGACATCTTCAATTGCATATCTCTTGCTCCCCCCGTCTTCCAGCTTGTCACGCTGCGTTCTTTTGCATTCCTGTTTGGCAAACGCGCCATTGCCCCTATCGTGACCGGCGAACCACCCGGAGGACAAGATGGCAGACCCGATTCTGATCCGCGAAGACGCTGCGTCAATTGCGAAACTGACCCTGAACAACCCCAAAGCGTTGAATGCGCTGTCGGATGAGATGTTGAACACACTTCATGCGGAGCTTAGCAAAATCGCCGCAGACCCGAGCATTCGCGCGGTGATCCTGTCGGGTGCGGGCAAGGTGTTTTGTGCGGGCCATGATCTGAAAGAAATGACAGCTGCACGGCAATCAGAGGATGGCGGTAAAGCCTATTTCAAAGACTTGTTCACACGGTGCGGCAATCTGATGACCGCCATCACCCGCATGCCCCAACCTGTGATCGCCCAAGCGCATGGCATCGCCACCGCGGCGGGGTGCCAACTGGTCGCGTCCTGCGATATGGCTGTCGCCGCCGAAGGCACGCGGTTTGGCGTAAACGGCGTGAACATCGGCCTTTTCTGCTCCACCCCAATGGTGGCGCTGACCCGCAATATCCCGCGCAAACTGGCGTTTGAAATGCTCACCACCGGGGAATTCATTTCCGCCACGCGCGCAGCCGATCTTGGATTGGTGAACCACGTGGTTCCGCATGAGGAACTTGACGCGACAAGCATGGCACTGGCCGAAAAAGTTGCCTCAAAGCTTGGTGCCGCCGTGAAAATCGGCAAATCGGCCTTTTATGATCAGGCCGCTATGAGCCTTGAAGACGCTTATGCCTTTACCGGTGAGGTGATGGTGGAAAATATGATGTACCGCGACACCGCCGAAGGCATTTCAGCGTTTATTGAGAAGCGCAGCCCGGATTGGGATCAGTCATAAACCGGGTGTAAATTTGGGCGCAAACCGAGGGTAAATTGGGGCCAGACCGAAGCCTGGCCCCACACTCGTTACACATTCAAGGCGGTCAATGTGATCTGGTCACCCTCAAAACACGCGATGTGACCGGCGGGCAACTCGGTCCAATCCCCCTCGCCAGCCTCTAACGGCTCACTGACCACCGCCCAGCCCTGGCGACTATCCGACCAACGGTAATAGACCGACGGCGTGATATGATCAGATGACGCCCGCGCCGCCCAGAGCTTTTTCCCATCAGAAAAGGCCACAGACATGCGCAAATGCGGGCCCTCGCCCGTGTCTTCGGACATCTTTGTCAAGCGACGCACAGCGCGCACCAAGGCACCGGTGGGATCCGTTGCCAATCCTTCGGCCAACGCCAGAAGGAACAGAACCTCGCTGTCGGTGGCCCCTTTTCTGGCGGAATACAGGGCATCCGGGATCGCCATATCTGCTTGCTTGCGAAAATGCTCAAAGCCGCCAAATTGCCCATTGTGCATAAAACTCCAGTTCTCATGCACAAAAGGGTGACAGTTGTTGCGACTGATCGCCGACCCGGTCGAGGCCCGCACATGGGCCAGAAACATCCCCGATCGCACCTGTTGACAGATCGAGCGCAGGTTTGGGTCAGACCATGCCGGGTAAATATCGCGATAAGATCCCGGTTCCGGCCGGTCGCAATACCACGCCAAGCCAAACCCATCGCCATTTGTCGCCGTCTTACATTCGGTTGCGTGCTGACTTTGCGCAATCAATGAATGGCCCGGCCGCGTTACAATCTCTTCTAAAAATATCGGTGCCCCGACATAAGCAGCCCATCGGCACATATTTCCCCCTTAAGCCCCACGGTTATGGGTTTTCGCGTAGAGACGCGCAATGATCCGGCTTCCTGTTTTTTCAAACGCACCGGGAATGATCGCATGAATAAGCGCAGCCCCTGCCGCAACAAAGAGCCAAAATGAAAAACCGGCTGCAAATTTTGCATGCTCAAAATAGGTTTCATCCACAGAGTTCGGGTGGTCAAAGAGAAGTTTGTTGATCATTTTCTTATCCTGTTCAGCGTTTTCCCATAAAACCGCGTTACACTATAAAAATCCTCCCATTCTTTGGATGAATCCGATGGATATTGTGATGATTTCACGATAGATTAAAGAAATGGTGGAAATTGACACAATAGACCGAAAAATTCTTGGCGAATTGCAACGCGACGCGGATCTGAGTCTCGAGGAATTGGGCAGTCGTGTAAATCTGTCGCGCAATGCCTGTTGGCGACGTATTCGCAACCTGCAAGACAGTGGTGTGATCCGAAAAAAGGTCGCCCTGTTGGATCCGGTAAAGCTAGGATTGCGCCTCTCGGTGTTCATTCAGGTGCGCACCGCCCATCACGCCCCGGACTGGCTGGACCGTTTTGCCAGCGCCACGCGACTGATCCCGGAAATCCTTGGCGCCTACCGGATGACCGGTGATCTGGATTACCTGATCCACGCCCGGGTTGAGGATATGGCCGATTATGACCGCCTGTATCAACGCCTCATTTCTTTTGTGGAACTCAGCGATGTGTCCGCCAGTTTTGTGATGGAAGAGTTAAAGGAAACCACAGAAGTTCCTTTGTAACGCCCCTTAGCCCCCAACCCGGAGCAATCCATGCCCTATCTTGTCCTGATCTTTGCCGTGATTGCAGAAACCATCGGCACATCCGCCCTTCAGGCCAGCCACCAATTCACTCGTTTCTGGCCATCCGTCACCGTGGTTGTGGCCTACGGCATCAGCTTTGCGCTTCTGGCCTGGGTCCTGAAATTCATGCCCGTTGGGATTGCTTATGCGTTGTGGTCTGGCCTTGGCATTGTGATGATTGCTGGGATCGGCTTTGCAGTTTTTGGGCAAAAACTAGACCTTGCCGCCGTGCTCGGATTGGCACTGATTGTGGCCGGGATCATCGTGATCAACCTCTTTTCCGCCTCATCCACCCATTAGGCGCGATTAAAGCTGGCATTTGCGCCCAAGGCACGTTATTCGCGCGGCAACTTCTTTTAAAAGGCGCGCAATATGGACCTTCGCAATATCGCGATTATCGCTCACGTTGACCACGGCAAAACCACGCTGGTCGACGAGCTTCTGAAACAATCCGGTGCTTTCCGGGAAAACCAGGCCGTGGCAGAACGCGCCATGGACAGCAACGACCTGGAACGCGAGCGCGGGATCACCATCTTCGCCAAGCCGACCTCGGTTGAATGGAAAGACACACGGATCAACATCGTTGACACCCCCGGACACGCTGACTTTGGTGGCGAAGTGGAACGGATTCTGTCGATGGTGGATGGCGTTGTTTTGCTGGTGGATGCGGCTGAAGGCCCAATGCCACAAACGAAATTCGTGACCTCAAAAGCCCTGGCCCTTGGCCTGCGCCCGATTGTTGTTCTGAACAAAGTGGACAAGCCCGACGCCGAACCAGACCGCGCACTGGACGAGTGTTTTGATCTGTTTGCATCGCTTGGTGCCGACGAAGATCAGCTGGATTTCCCACATATGTACGCCTCTGGCCGCAACGGTTGGGCCGACGCCGAACTGGACGGTCCGCGCAAAGATTTGCACGCTCTGTTTAACCTCATCGTGAATCACGTGCCAAAGCCGCGCCAAATCGCACATGCTGACGAAGATTTCTCAATGCTGGCCACCACATTGGGCGCCGACCCCTTTGTGGGCCGCCTGTTGACGGGCCGCGTTGAATCAGGCCGCATCAAAGTCGGTGCATCCGTACAAGCACTGTCGCGCATTGGCCAAAAAATCGAAAGCTTCCGCGTCACCCGCATCCAAGCCTTCCGTGGCCTTGCCCAGCAAGACATCGAAGAAGCGGTGGCTGGCGACATCGTGTCGCTTGCCGGTATGACCAAAGCAACCGTGGCTGACACAATCTGTGCGCTGGCCGTGGAAACCCCGCTGAAAGCACAACCGATTGATCCGCCCACCATCACCGTCACCTTCGGCATCAATGACAGCCCGCTGGCGGGTCGTGACGGCAAAAAAGTTCAATCTCGCGTCATCCGTGACCGCCTGATGAAAGAAGCCGAAAGCAACGTCGCCATCAAAATCTCCGACACCCCAGGTGGCGAAGCGTTTGAAGTGGCCGGTCGTGGCGAACTTCAGATGGGTGTTTTGATCGAAAACATGCGTCGTGAAGGGTTTGAGCTGTCAATCTCTCGCCCACAGGTTCTGATGCGTGAAGAAGACGGCGTAACCCTAGAACCCGTTGAAGAAGTCACCATTGACGTGGATGATGAATATTCCGGCGCCGTGATTGAAAAAATCACCGGCGTGCGCAAAGGTGAAATGACCGAGATGAAACCAGCCGGCGCTGGCAAAACCCGGATCATCGCCCATGTGCCCTCGCGTGGTCTGATTGGCTATCACGGTGAGTTTCTGACCGACACCCGCGGGACCGGCGTTTTGAACCGTGTGTTCCACGGTTGGACCCCGCATAAAGGCAACATTCCGGGCCGTCGCGCAGGTGTTCTGATTTCCATGGAAAATGGTCAATCCGTGGCCTTTGCCCTGTGGAACCTCGAAGATCGTGGCCGAATGTTCATTGGCGCCCAAGCCGATGTTTACACCGGTATGATCATTGGCGAGCACAGCCGCGAAAATGATCTGGAAGTGAACCCGCTTAAGGGCAAAAAGCTGACCAATGTGCGCGCCTCTGGTACGGACGAAGCGGTGCGCCTGACCACGCCAATCACGATGAGCTTGGAAGAATCGATTGCTTACATCGACAATGACGAGCTGGTGGAAGTGACCCCCAATTCGATCCGCTTGCGTAAACGCTATCTTGATCCGCATGAGCGTAAGCGCAACGCACGTGGTCTTCAAAAATAAGCATCTGATATCAAACAAAAAGGGCCCCAATCGGGGCCCTTTTTTTGTTGCGTATTCCGATTACTCGTCGGTTTCCACAATCAGCAACTCACGTTCCGAAGCATGACGCGCATGGCTCAGCGCCTCTTGATACTCCGGACTGTGGTAACAGGCCTCTGCCGCCTCTACGCTGTCAAACTTCGCCACCACATTGCGCGGGCGATCTTTCCCCTCAAGCTGCACATACCGCCCGCCGCGGGCAATGAAGCGCCCACCATGTTTGGCCACGGCAGGCCCCGCCAGCTTGGCATATTGGCCATAGGCTTCTTCATCTGTCACGGTCACATGGGCAATCCAAAGTGCTGGCATATTTGGGGTCTCCTCATCGGGTTTTGGAAAAAAAGGGCGCGTTAGCCTTTGACTATACGCGCCCCATTCTATTTTGCGAGAGGAATTTGACCGTTTGATCAAACACTCGATGCGGGCAGATCAGCCCGTGATCACAGCCTCAGCCGCCGCAATGGCACCCGCTGCATTCTCAGCCGAGGCCCCGCCCCCTTGGGCCAGTTCCGGACGGCCACCACCGCCTTTACCACCCAATTCTGGCACCGCAGCCTTGACCAAATCAACAGCCGACAGCTTGTCACAAAGATCAGCAGTCACGCCCGCCGACACAGCGACCTTACCGTCATTATCTGCGATCACCAGCACCGCACCCGACCCGATCCCGTCTTTGTGTTCATTGACAAGCGCTTGTAAATCCTTACCGCCAACGCCTTGAACAACAACCGACAAGAACTTGATACCATTCAGCTCTTTGACCTCAGCGCCCGCACCCGAGGCTTTCGCCAGCTCGCGTTTCAACGCCGAAATCTCGTTGTTCAGCGCTTTGCGTTCGTCCATCAACCCTTGAATTCGGCCGACAACCTCGTCTGGTTTTGCCTTTAACATCCCCTGCAATTCAGAAGAGCGCGCGATCTCTTCCTCGATAAAGCCAAATGCCGCTTTGCCGGTCAGCGCCTCAATCCGGCGCACACCAGAGGCACTAGCCCCTTCTGAAAGGATCACACACACACCGATTTCGCCGGTGCGCGCCACATGGGTGCCGCCGCAAAGTTCAATCGAATAGGTCGACCCATTGGTGCCTTTTCCGGTAGGCGCATGGCCCATCGATACAACCCGCACCTCGTCGCCATATTTCTCGCCAAACAACGCCTGCGCACCAATTTCGCGCGCATCATCCGGGGTCATAATCCGGGTTTCAACCTTGGTGTTCTGGCGAATATAGGTGTTGACCTCGCGCGCCACATTCGACAATTGCTGCGACGTCATGCCCTTATTGTGGCTAAAATCAAAGCGCAAACGATCATCGGCATTCAGCGACCCGCGCTGTGCCACATGCTCCCCCAACTCATTGCGCAACGCCTCATGCAACAGATGCGTGGCGGAATGGTTGGCGCGAATTGACCCGCGGCGCAAATGATCCACCGCCAGTTCGGCGCCCTGGGTGGTCAAAATCTCGCCGTCTTCCACTGTCGCGAAGTGAATAAACACATCAGCTACTTTTTTGGTGTCAGTCACACGCGCCGATCCCGTGTCGGTGCGGATCAGACCCGCATCGCCAATCTGCCCGCCGCTTTCGGCATAAAACGGCGTTTGGTTCACAACAATCTGTACCTCATCACCCGCTTTTGCAGCCTGAACCCGGTCACCCGATTGCACCAAAGCAAGGATCTGTCCTTCCGCATGTTCGGTGTCATAGCCCAGGAATTCGGTCACGCCATGCTCTTCCGCCAGATCAAACCAAATGGTCGCATCTGCCGCTTCACCTGACCCAGACCAGGCCGCACGTGCGCGCGCCTTTTGTTCTTCCATCGCGGCATCAAACCCGTCGGTATCCACCGCACGACCCTTTTCGCGCAACGCATCCTGGGTCAGATCCAGCGGGAATCCATAGGTGTCGTAAAGTTTAAACGCGGTCTCACCCGGAAGGTTCGCCCCCTCGCCCAGACCAGACAATTCATCATCCAGAAGCTTCAAACCACGATCCAACGTGGCTTTGAACCGGGTTTCCTCGTTCAACAAAGTCTCTTCGATCATCACCTGCGCCCGGGCAAGTTCAGGATATGCCTGCCCCATTTGGGCCACCAATTCCGGCACCAAACGGTGCATGACCGGGTCTTTTGCCCCCAGCAAATGCGCGTGGCGCATGGCCCGGCGCATGATCCGGCGCAGCACATAACCACGCCCTTCGTTGGATGGCATCACACCATCCGCCATAAGGAACGAGGTCGAGCGCAAGTGATCCGCAATCACCCGGTGATGTACATTTTTATCGCCATATGGGTCGACATGTGTGGCGTGGGCCGAGGCCTCGATCAGTGCTTTGAACAGATCAGTGTCGTAATTGTCGTGGCTGCCTTGCAACAGCGCACCAATCCGCTCAAGCCCCATACCCGTGTCAATCGACTGCATGTCGAGCGGCACCATCGAGCCATCTGCGAATTGTTCATTCTGCATGAACACCACGTTCCAGATCTCGATAAACCGGTCGCCATCCTCATCCGCACTGCCGGGAGGGCCACCCCAGATGTGATCGCCATGATCATAGAAAATCTCAGTACACGGACCACAAGGCCCGGTTGGCCCCATCTGCCAAAAGTTGTCGGCGGTGTTGATGCGGATAATCCGGCTTTCCGGCACCCCAACTTTCTTCCAGATTTCAAAGGCTTCGTCGTCGGTGTGATAGACGGTGGTCAACAGACGTTCTGGATTGATCCCGAATTCTTTGGTGATCAGGTTCCAGGCAAAGGGAATGGCTTCGGTTTTGAAATAATCCCCAAAGCTGAAATTGCCAAGCATTTCGAAAAACGTGTGATGGCGCGCTGTATAACCTACGTTATCCAAATCATTGTGCTTGCCGCCGGCCCGAACACATTTTTGCGCCGTTGTGGCACGCACATAATCGCGCGTTTCCAACCCGGTAAACAGGTTCTTAAACTGAACCATGCCCGAGTTTACAAACATCAGGGTCGGGTCATTGCGTGGCACCAGGGGAGAGCTGTCCACCACCTCGTGCCCCTGCGTTTCAAAATAATCGAGAAAGGTCGAGCGGATGTCGTTCAGGCTGGCCATATTTTCTTGCCTCTTATGAGCGTTCGCAGTGGTTTACCGCCCTACGCCCCCCCTGTCCACTATGTGCAGCACCAAAAACAAAGGCCGGGAAAATTTCCCGGCCTCCTATCCATTTCTATGCCTTTTTTCAGCGGACAAAGATCAGGCTTCAAGAAGCCCATCATCCTCATCTTTTTCAGCTTTTTTCCCTGCTTTTTTCTCTTCGGGCGGCATTTCAAAATCCAACCCATGCGCCGCACGGATCTTATCTTCGATATCCAATGCCGTACGACTGTTTTCTCGCAGGTAATTCTTGGCGTTTTCACGCCCCTGACCGATCCGCTCATCCCCATAGCTAAACCAGGATCCGGATTTTTCAACCACACCAGCCTTCACACCAAGGTCCAGCAACTCTCCCATTTTGGAGATCCCTTCGCCGTACATGATGTCAAATTCAACCTGCTTAAAGGGCGGTGCCACCTTGTTCTTTACGACTTTCACGCGGGTCGCATTGCCAACCACCTCGTCGCGATCCTTAATCTGACCAATGCGCCGGATATCCAATCGCACCGAACTGTAGAATTTAAGGGCATTGCCGCCGGTGGTGGTTTCAGGGCTACCAAACATCACGCCAATTTTCATTCGAATTTGGTTGATGAAAATCACCATACATTTCGAACGCGCGATAGATGAGGTGAGTTTGCGCATCGCCTGACTCATCAAACGGGCTTGAACACCAACACTTGCGTCGCCCATGTCGCCTTCAAGTTCAGATTTCGGCGTCAAAGCCGCAACGGAATCAACAACAACCATGCTAACCGCACCCGAGCGCACCAGCGTATCGACAATCTCCAAGGCCTGTTCACCGGTATCAGGTTGGCTGATCAACAGTTCGTCCAGATCAACACCAAGCTTTCGGGCATAAAGCGGATCAAGTGCGTGTTCAGCATCTACAAAAGCACAAACACCGCCCTTTTTTTGCTCCTCAGCCACACAATGCAGGGTCAGTGTAGTTTTGCCCGAACTCTCCGGGCCGTAAATCTCAATGATGCGCCCTTTGGGCAGGCCGCCAATCCCCAGAGCAATATCAAGCCCAAGAGATCCGGTGGAGGTGGATTCAATTTCGGCGACGGGGTTGTCGCCGCCCAATTTCATGATTGAACCTTTGCCGAACTGGCGTTCGATCTGCGCAAGAGCACTATCTAACGCCTTTTGTTTGTCACTATCGCGTTTCATGTCAAAAATATCCGCAGTCGCCATTGTTTCTTCCCTTATTTCACACCCGGCTTCCATCGGCAACTCGACCTTTATGTTCACGGGATGTTCTAAGTATGTATACGAGACAAAAAGAGAACATATCAACTAGTAATTTACTAAAATTTACTTTGGCAAAGAATGGTAACCAAATCCTTAATGGCAGAAAAGAATTGGTTACCCGTTGATTTACTTGCCTAATGTATCTGTTGCTGCACTGTGGATGTCAGCTCATTTAGCGAAAATGGCTTCGGTAAGAAAACCGAATTGGGCACGCGCGCTTGATGTTCGGAAACAGAATCCTCGGCATAACCTGAGACAAAAACCACTTTAACACCTGGGCGACGCTCCAATGCTTTCATCACCCAAGTGGGCCCATCCATGCCAGGCATAACCACATCCGTAACAAAAACATCCACATCCAAACTGGTGTCCTCCAAGATATGGAGCGCCTCTTCCGCGCTTTCAGCTTCAAGAACAGTATAGCCGCGCATCCGCAACGCCCGCGACGCAAAGGCACGCACCGGAGCTTCATCCTCGACCAAAAGAACAACACCGCCAGCGGTGGTGCTGGTCAACTCGTGGGTTGGCTTGGGTAAACGGGACGTCACTTCGGAATGCACCCTAGCCGCATTTGGCCCAGCAGAGGCCGTCACTTTTGAGATAATGGATTTTACAGCCTCATTTTCCACTCCTGGATCACTTGGGCTGGATGCGAGAACGTGTTCTTTGGAAGCACCATTTGTCTTACCCGTGTCCGGTGCAGCATCTTGGATCTGATCAGAAAGACCGGCCACTTCAACACGTTGCTTCCAGACCGGGAAATACAAGGTGAATGTGGTCCCAGATCCCGGCACCGAATCCACGAAGATAAAGCCCCCGGTTTGTTTAATAATGCCATACGCCATGGAGAGGCCAAGTCCGGTGCCCTGCCCGGCCTTTTTTGTGGTAAAGAACGGCTCAAAGATCTTATTTATTTTATCCGCACCAATACCGGTTCCGTGATCAATCACCCGTACGGTGACATATTCGCCGGCAGGAACCGTGGCACGATCGCGTTCCAGCTGGGTATCAAGAATGACATTTCGCGTCTCAATTCGGACCACACCGCCCTCAGGCATCGCATCGCGCGCATTCACGACAAGGTTCATAATGACTTGATCTAACTGGCGACGGTCTGCCCGTATATCCAGCAGTTTTTCATCATGATCCAACTCAAGACTGACCTTCTCACCCACAAGGCGGTTCAGCAAATGGGTCAGGTCGGACATTGTGTCAGACAGGTCAATGACCTCAGGCCGCAGAGTTTGCTTACGAGAAAAGGCTAGCAATTGCCCCACCAAAGACGCGGCGCGATTGGCATTTTGATGAATTTGGGCAAGGTCTGAATATTCAGGATCCGCCTCATCCCGGCCGGTGAGCAAAAGATCGCAATGTCCTGATATTGCCGTCAAAAGATTGTTGAAATCATGGGCTACACCGCCCGCAAGCTGGCCAATTGCCTGCATTTTCTGGCTTTGTACGAACTGTGCCTCTAGCGTTTTCAGTTCGGTCGCATCTTGTAACACGGCAATCAAGGCAGGCCCGGCCTCATCCACCATCTGGCTCAGCGAAATCTGCACAAACACTTCATCATCAGGCTTGCTGGCACGCACCACTTCGATCCGCCCCAGATGTCGCCCTGCATGGGCTTCGGCCAACCAATCCGAGACCGGGCGCCCCAGACCTTCAACCTGATCCGCCAACAAGGACCCCATGGCGTTTTCATCCCCCAACAACGTGCGCGCACGCTTATTGGCCATCGTGATCGCACCATGGGCATTGAGTTTAAGCAAAGGAACAGGAAGTCCCTCGACCACAGCCCATTCACCTTTTGTAACGGTGGGCGTCATATCTGCGGGCAATAAGTACAGTTCTTTACGTTCCGCCGAACAATTTACCTCGCAGACCACCACTGAAATTGGACCTGTTTTGCCCGAAACCTGCACCGCCACACCAGGACGTACAGGTGTTTCAAGAAACACCCGATCCAATGTGGTTTCACGTCCGCCCAGTAAAAAGCGCGCCGCTTCATTCATGAATAATATCGTGCCATTTTTTGACACGGTCATCATGGGTAAGGCAATATTTTCACCTGACCGACCACTGACTGAGCGGTCCCCCAGCGCATCCACACGCCACAAAAATCCGTCATTCTCCATCTTATGTACCGAAAGCCGAATGTGACCGCGGCGTAAAACGATATCTTCGCTGGCAGTATTTGTGGCTTCTGCACGGCTTTGAAGACGGCTTAATATTCCAGACGGCGAGGCAAATAAATCTCGAAATGCCTTGGCCAAAGTATCCCCTGGTTGCGCATCATATTGCGCGCCAGCCGATTGATTTACGTAAACGATCGCCCCGTCCTGATCGGTTGCAAAAACCGCCGAAGCATCATGCTCTGAATAGGCCGAAAGCGTGTGAAACAGCTTGGTCTCTTGCGCAGATTGCCACGATGCCAAGGCTTTTACCAAAACCACCAAGCAAAACAATGTCGCCCCGGTTATGAGCAACGTCAAGTTCACCAGAAGGCTCAGGCCCGGAAGCGCAAAAGCCGCCCCCAAGGCTGCGAGTGCCAAAACGAGAATATAGACCGCGTGAGACGATAAATCTTGGGCGGTTTTCACCATTGGATGTGGAGACAAGGCTGATCGCGCCACGAGGCTCCCTTTCATGCGGATTCGATGGCTATACTTTTGCGCGACTATCGTTAATGCAGCCTTAACACTCGCCGTCAGTGCAAAAAATACCCAATCATCTCTCCCTCGGGTTGATTTAATCCCGTGAAGTTTCCCGCGTCAATAGAGCAACGTAAAATCCGTCTCCGCCATCCAAGGGTGTGAACTGCCGTTCAGACGCCACTTCCCACGCCGGAGCGCCCTGCAAAAAGCCTGCAATCTGGGTTTGATTTTCATCCTGAAACAGCGAACATGTGGCATAAGCCAACCGCCCTTCATCCCCGGCGAATTTTGAAATTTCATTTAAAATACTGGACTGTACAATAATAACTTCATCCAAACCATTTTGCGTCAGCGCCCATTTCCCATAAGGGGATCGGCGCCACGCTCCACTTCCCGAACACGGCGCATCGGCAAGCACCAAATCAAACGGACCAAGGGCGGGCAATTCGCGCGTGCTGGCGGTTTTAATAAACACGCCCGCGCGCTCTGCCCGGTCTGGCAGATCATTCATGCGCTGCGGCGCAACGTCGTGGGCCACGACTTTCGCCCCCAAAGCCGCCATCGCCAGGGCTTTGCCGCCGCCACCTGCGCAAAAATCGAGAACCCGCATGCCGGGCTGAATATTCAACTGATCCACCAGAGCCTGAGACGCCACGTCCTGCAGCTCAACCATGCCCGATTGATACGCCTCGGACATGGAGATTTTCCGAGGGTTCTCAAGAACTTCCAGCGCGGAAGGCGACAAGTCATGCGGTACAGCGACAATCCCCGCCTGTGCCAGCAACGCAATTGCGTCCTGCCGGGTGGTCTGGCCGAGATTGACCCGCAAAAATACAGGCGCACGATCTTGCAACCGTCCCAAAACCGCATCGCAATCGGCCCCAAGGCTCGCCTCAAATTTCGGCAACAGCCATTCCGGGCAATCCAGAGATTGCGCGTGCGACAGGCTTGTCGCGTCAACGGCCCGTTCCGCCTCGCTCAATGGGGCTGGTGCATGACCTTCGCCGTGAAACAGCGTGTCCGGGTCAATATTCTGCCCCCGAAGCACCCCAATCATGACCGCCCGGCCATCCTCGCCGCCACCAAGCGCTTGGGACGAGTGCAACCGACGCAGCGCGTCAAAGGTATGATCGCGAATGGCTGCGCGGTCCTTTGACCCCGCGAACCGATGTGATCTGGCCCAACTGGTCAAAACCTTCTCGGCCGGGGTGCCAGCCAAGATATCATCCAGGATTTCAATGGCCGCAGCCACGCGCGCACCGGGGGTCACTGGGGACACCCGGCAAAATTATGTGCATCGCATAACCGCATGTTTTACTTATCCAATCCGATAATTTGGGCTTTCGCGCGTGATCTGAACGTCATGCACATGGCTTTCTTTCAGACCAGCACCTGTGATCTTCACGAACTCGCATTTGCTGCGCATATCCGCCACGGTCCCATTTCCGGTGTAGCCCATTGCCGCACGCAAACCGCCCACCAATTGATGCACAACGGTTCCGGCGGGACCTTTATAGGGCACCTGCCCCTCGATCCCTTCGGGCACCAGCTTGTCGCTGGCCGCGTCTTTTTGGAAATAACGATCAGCAGATCCGCGCGCCATCGCGCCCAAAGACCCCATACCACGGTAAGATTTGAACGAACGCCCTTGGTAAAGGATCACTTCACCGGGGCTTTCATCAGTACCCGCAATCATCGATCC
>ATLU01000175.1_pt1 | contig 18028 bp, 17 predicted proteins | sample 178751 | NCBI WGS metagenome assembly ATLU01 (sample SAMN02211837, study PRJNA209200) | bioreactor metagenome | isolation source: day 23 sample from continuous culture bioreactor inoculated with sediment... | place: Germany: Wadden Sea | collected 2011
TGCAAGAACAAGTGACCCTATCAGTTTCATTCTCTATTATTTTTCCGTAACAGGTGTATTAAAAGGAGGGTTCAAAACAAAGACCAGATGGGACACATGAATCCATTACACTACTTACGGATTGCCACACTATCATTAAACACGGTAAGAGCCATCCTTACTGTATAAAACCGTTAACGCGTGTAATGCAATATAACACCCTTGTAGGATTCATCAAGATATGTCAGATCTTGCGGTTTTATCATATCAAGCGAAAAACCCAAGCCCGCCATTTTCTTACTGAATCTTGCATGCCGACCACGCCCAGGATCTACCAGCACCACCTCACACTGTTCTTTGCAGTGTTCTGAAATAAAAGTAGAAAGCAGAGCTATATGCTCATCCTCATACAACAAATCACTCCCTACAATCAGATCAAAATCACCTAAGGAAGTAACCGGGCTATCCCAATCAGCACGAACAAACGGGATAACCGGATCAAAATTGAGCTGCGTGTTTTTAAGCATAAAACCTTCAACTTCAGGATGATAATCTGTTGCGGTAATATTTGCCTGAAGGTGATTCAATAATAGACTTGAAAGCCCGATACCACAGCCGACTTCAAGAATTGCCTTATCTTTAAAGTCATACCTGAAAAGGTAATTTGCTAAAACGATGCCGGAGGGCCAGACAACACCAAAAAGAGGCCATAACGCGGAAGAAATACCCAGTTTTTCAGCAACGCCCTGTTCGTCTGAATACTCTTGTCTATTACGCAACTGCCTAAGATGTATATCAACATCATCAAACTCGTGTGTGCTATAGCATACCCGTAAACTCATAACGTCCCGCCTTGCTTGAAAACAAAAGCAGACAGCTTGCGTACACAAGGCATATGCCATATAGGCTACCAGCCTAACCAAAATCGGTACTAATAGCTAATTTCCTCGTTGCTCTACAGATTTAAAGGCGCATGACACACCACCTCATGCCTAACCCGTATTCCATCTCCTCGCTTCTATTCTGAAGCCAGATATTTAGCGTATGAACTTCGGTATCATGGACATTAATCCATCTCAAATGCATCCAGCACATTCACCGTATTAACACCCAACTCTTTTGTAGCATAACCACCTTCCAAAACAAGGATCGTCGGCAAGCCAATACGCTTTAGTCTTGCACCAACTCTTTTGAAATCTTCGCCAACCAGACTAAACTTTGATATGGGATCACTGATAAAAGTGTCTAACCCTAACGATACAACGAGCGCATCTGCCTGAAAACGTCCTATCCGAAGACAGGCATCTTCCAGGGCCTCGAACCATTTATCAGTAGATGTACCGGCAGACAACGGGAGATTGAGATTAAACCCCTCTCCCTTTCCCTCGCCTACTTCATCCGAGTGACCCAGATAAAAGGGGTATTCAGTCTGGGGGTCGCCATGAATGCTAATGAAAAGCACATCCGATCGATCATAAAAAATACTCTGGGTTCCGTTACCATGATGATAATCAATATCAAGTATGGCAACACGTGAGTAATGATTGTTCAGCAGTGTTTGCGCGGCCACAGCGGCATTATTAAGAAAGCAGTATCCACCCATAAAATCAGCACCCGCATGATGACCGGGTGGACGGGTTGCACAAAACACACTCGATTCCCCTTTTGCGATCAAGTCAGCTGCACTGGCCGCCGCATCAGCTCCCGCCTTTGCTGCCGCCCAGGTTCCTTCAACAATTGGAGATCCGTTATCCATCGAATAAAGACCGAGCTGCGCAATAAAGTTTTCGGGTTCAATGTCACTACGCAAGGAACGAACAGGCCATACAGAGGGAAACGGTTGAACCGTTGCGTTGAACGGATCATTTGCTAACCAGCGCGTCCAGGCAGATTCCAAAAATGCCAAATAGCGTGGTGTATGTATTTGCTTAAGTGTAGACCGGCTGTCTACTGTCGGCTCAACCAAAGTATGACCACGCCCCAGTAACTGGCTGTAGACTAACGACGCTCTCGCAGGTGACTCGAAGCACGGGACACGCTCACCTCGATAATATTCGTACTCCGGTGCATGTAGTTCATGTGATTTAGAGAAAACACTTATCATGTTTCTTTGATACCTATCGTCTGTTTATACAGCACACAAAAGCCCAACTATCCCAACAAGTACTGCATACCATAAAGCGCTACCATCCCTGCCAAAATAGCACCAATAACACTATTAAACCGAATACCTACTACAAATGCTGCTACTGCTGCGATCAAGCGCGAGGGATCAGGCTCACCCTGGGTAGCATCAGGCCAAATAACCAAAGGCGTTATTAATGCTGGCATAACGGCTACTGCCACATAACGCAAATGCCGTAAAAACCACTCAGGTAACTCCCTGCCACCAATCAATCCAAGAAAAGAGAAGCGGATTAGATAGGTGCCGATCCCAAGACCAACAATAACAATCCACACAGTCCATGTATTCGTCATCCTGCCTTCCTCTTTTCCACCCAAAGTTCAGTTCTTGCTCCCGCCATCATGGCAAAGATAGCGGCTACAACGAGCCAAAGATTATAGGGCATCCAGGCAAAAACCAGTGCAAGCACAATGGATACAAAGGCAGACACCAGGTGGGGTAGGCTACGCAACATGGGCGCGATTAATGAGATGAAACAGATCGGAATGGCAAAATCCAATGAATACTCTTTTGGAATGGATTGTCCCACCAAGGCCCCAAGCAGAGAGAACAGATACCAAAACGGGCAGAGCGCAGCCGTACAGCCAAAATAGTAGGCCGTTTTTTGTGCCGCACTCCACTGAGGATTTCTTTCGTATTTTTTAATCGATACGGCAAAGGTCTGATCGATCATGAAATAAGAGGCCAGTGCCCGCGTTCTGAGTGACGTTTTTCCAAGGTGAGGAACTAATGCGGCAGAATACATCGCCATGCGTAGATTAACGGCAAGGGCAGCGAGTATCACCACAAAGGTAGGGGCCTGATCCTGAAGCAGAGCCAAGGCCGTAAATTGTGCGGCCCCAGCAATAACCAATATTGTCATGGACATCGTTTCAAGCAGATTCAGGCCTGCTTCTGTAGCGACGACGCCAAACAACAGACCAAAAGGCACAACCACTAAAATAAATGGGATACAGTCGAGAAAACCGCTCCAAAAGGCCGTTTTATTCTGTGACATAGAAGTGAATAGTACGATGATATGTGTATCAGGCAGATCGCCCAATTCATTAATCTCAAAGACTAAAGTAAAGCTCTAGTTAAATGCAAATGCTTTAAACAAATAGAACACAAAACGTTATAAAAGCAGTACAGATCAGATAATTTTGTGGTCGACATTTGCAGTACAGCCTAACAACCTCTACGGCATGAACACGATAAACGTCTCATCATGATTTAGGCAAACCGCCTAATACAGCTCTGCGCTATTACTCTGGATAAGGGGATTATTGCCCTCTGATCCAGTCTCGTTTAATCTGATATAACACTACAAATAGTCTGTGATCATTAATATCAACACAATACGGGTATCACTATGTTTGATCTCCTGGCTTCACGACTAATCCGAAAGATATCAGCGATTGTCTATCTGCCCATGATGGCAGGCATAGCCCTATCAGCTACCGCACCTTTGAGTGCAGCAGAGAACCTCTCAGGTGAAGTCCTGCTTGAAGAGACGGTAGACTATCAATGTAGTTATCCTGCACCTTCCAATTATGTGGACGTGGTCAAGGGCCATGGGTCCATCCCACTGGTACTACCTGATAAAGATGGCCCGATAAAGGGTAAGGGTCAATTCGTTCATAATGGAAGTGGTTACTCTTTTGCCGGCCCTCTGTTTCTCGAAGGACAACTGCAGGAAGGTAAGCTTATTTTTCCTTTCCCCAAGGGCTACAGCGGCAATCAGCAGGTTTATAACCGAACGGATATCGTAACCATTCGCGCAGAAAAGAATGCCACAACGGTACTTCACCCAGAGCCTGACACACAAGGTGTTCGCTGCAGTGGTAATTTCACCTGGAAGCTGACCAAACCGAAAGAGCGCTGGCGTATCACTATTAATGATCAAGGTACGATTGTTGCCATGACGGGCAGCAATACGGTTCAGGAAGCAGGACTGATCGTCTCTACTGAAAGGATCGTTGATGTAACCATAGAAAAAGGTAAATTCAAGAACGCCAAAGGAACTGCTCGTTTTGTTTCAATGAAAGGTTACTCCGTCCCGTCAGATGTTTATGCATGCAAACCTGCCGCGACCGCCATCATTGGAACCGGAACTGATATAGAAACGGAACGCCTGGACCAGACCAAATGGGCCAAGCGTTTCAATCCACCCAAGACCCAACAGGACGCCAAGCTCAAAAAACAGTGGGAAACACTCAAAAAAGCCAATACCCCTTTAATTTTTCCTGAACACTATTCAGCTCAAGGTAAGCTCACCGGCAAGGTTCTGGCACTGCAGTTGCCTGAAAAATCCGGCTATACCGTTGGTATTTACTGCAAATTAAATCAAAGCATCAGCCCATCAAAAACAAAACCCGTCACAGAACGGTTGGATATAGACCGTGCCCTGCTGGATAGAAAGTTCCAGGTTACACTAACTGATGGCTGGCACCATGAAGAGTCCTGGACCGTTAAAAATCCTGGCCGACCCACACGCAATGGCACGACCAGGATATCAGTTAAAGCATTGGAGTAAATTAGGCTGGTAATAATACCAATCTGAGTTGACTGGCTAATTCCCCGTCAGCTATTAAGCCAGTCATGAGCATCACGTTCATTGTCAAACACCTTCGCCTGAAATCCTTTTTTTATGGCCAAGGTTTCACTGAACATGACAGCCTTATAGCTTTCCGCATCAAGATTGACATAGGCAAGCCTCCACTCTTTCGGAACACCCTTTTGTTCCAGTGAGGAGACGACCTGATAATTTGCAAAGGGAGGATATCGGCCAGTCAAAAGGGATATCAACATGACGCGTGAAGAGCCAATTTCCCTGCACTTTTTAGTAATCTGATCAACAACCATCTGGCCGCTTTTGGCTGGATCAGTATGCGATCGGGAGCCTTCAACTGTTACCTTGAGGTAACCTTCTTCTTGATAAAACGTGAGTTTATAGGTCATAGCCACACACCACCGGAAAGTAACCCGTCAAAAACGGCGCTACTGGCCGCTTCCTTGATATTATAGGTACTTCCAATCATTCTCCGACAATACCCTGACACATCACCCTATAGCTTATAGTTCAGTTTATACAATTTACACCTAGACACATTATTTTTCTGTATGCTGACCCGAAGCCTTCAGCGCAGCAAAAAAGCTTAGAGGTATCGCAACAGGCTCACCTTCAGTACTCCAGTGATTTTGCTCTACATGGGAATTTATGGCCGTGATGCGCTTCCGGTCAAGTGGGTGTGTTTGTAAGAATTCAAACCCATCATCACCCTCCAACTCTTCATGATAGGCCTGCAGGACTCGAAACAGATCATCCGCTCCCCTGGTATGACCATAGATCTTATACACGGCCTCCAGCGCCTCTCTATCAGCCTCTCGCTCCATCTCCCGATTAAAGTGCAGCATGGTATAGAGCCCTGTATTGCCAAGGATACCAAGATCACTCTGCCCCAGCACCAGGCTCATTATGGCACCAACCGTCACACCCCGACTCACACTGACAATGGGATCACGGTGTTTAACGTGGGCTATCTCATGTGCCAGAAGCATTGCCAGTGAATTTTCGTTGGGTAGTTTTTCCAGCAACCCACGAAACACCACTATATTCCCACCAAGGGTGGCGAAGGCATTCACCGTGTCATCATCGGTGTAATGCAGTGTAATATTCATCCCTTCGGGAAGCGCCATTGCCTCAATTACCTGTGCATTAACCTGTGCCAGATAGAGATCAATTGTACGGTTGCCACCCTCCTCTTCCGCGACAAACGATGAGGCCAGCTCCAGCTCCATATCAAAGGGAATATAACGAGCAAGGAAACCCGCAGATAATCCCAGAACATAGACAACTGCTGCAATTATCAGTACAGCGCCGCCGAGTAAAACCGCCAGTTCCCGTAGCGGATGGACCTGGGTAACATTTATCCCTTCTGGAATCTCTTTCTGTTCGAATTTCACACCGCATCTCGCGGCTTGACCAGCGCCGTACCGTAGGCAAGCACCTCAACCGATCCGATGGTGTTATTACGCCCCTTGGATATAGAGGCTGTTTCGTACTTCACATTAAAAACATACTCCGCCCCCATCGCTTTAGCCTGCTCCTTCATCCTTAACAGGGATTCACGGCGCGCACGATCAAGTAGCGTTTCATAAGAGGTAACCCGGCCGCCAAAAAGATTTCTCAATGTGGCGACAAAGCGCTTGAAATAATCGATAGAGATGACCGTATTACCCATCACCAGAGACTGGTCATGGCGTTTCCCTGGCGGCGGAAAACGGCTTGCAACTGTCGGCAACTCCTTCAATTTTTTCTCACGCTCAGTAATTGATTTATAGTGTTTCTTTTCTGCGAACTGACCCACCAGATAGCCCAGCGTCATCAGAACCAGAAAAACAATCAGCTCAAACATGCCCATTTACTCCAGAACCACCGCTGAACCATAGACATAGATCTCTGCCGCACCCTGTGCCACAGACGAAGTGGAAAACCGTACATTGAGTATTGCGTTGGCACCTACCGCCTTGGCCTGCTCTTCCATACGGTCCATCGCCTCATCACGGGACTCCTGCAACAATTCCGTGTACCCCTTCAGTTCGCCACCGAAGATATTCTTCAGGCTGGCCATGATATCCCTGCCGACATGCTTGGCTCGAACCGAACTACCCTGTACCAGCCCCAGGTGTGTCCGAATCTGCTTACCCGGCAGAATCTCCATATTACTAATCAACATATTCTGTTCCTTTTGATTATTGGTTTGAATTACTATTTACAAAGTAGATGCCAGCAGCTAAGTATCAAAGCGCTCTACCTATGCTTGTCTGTTAGTCATTATCCTTCTTCCGCACAGCAGGGCGTCCTCGTCTTGCCTGCCCTACTTTACACTTCAGTTTATTTTCTATCTTCTGTAGAAAATGCTCATTGCCGAGCGGTGTTCCCGTTTGCCATGCGGCGCGAATACTTTCTAGAGCCTCATTATCCAGATGAACCTTAAAAAGCGATTTATAGGCTTCAATTCGATTTGACCGCGTTCTGCCTAAAGCCTTATAGATTGCATGACTACTTACAAGATCATCGACTTTCCCCTGCCCATTACAACGATAACTCGACCAGCGATAATGGGCCGGTGAGCGGGCCATATCAGCCCTGACCGGATTCAGTTCAATATATCGCATACACGTTAGAAGATACTCCTCATCATTAATGAGGCTGGCTTTATATCGCCCTTCCCAGATAGAGCCACTCGTTCCGTATGTGTGATTAATATAGGGAACATAATATCTACCAACATATTGCATCATCCTGGTGATGCCGTCCTTGTCGTCTGCGGTAGCCAATATGTGAATATGGTTGGTCATTAGAGCATAGGCGTGAATGTCCACCTTATAGCGATCAGCCGCCTCTTTGAGCCACCTCAGATAAGCCAAATAATCGGTATCTTCAAAGAACACGGGCTCACGGCTATGACCGCGCTGGACAACATGAACAGGCATGCCCGGCACAAAAAATCGTGGCTTTCTTGGCACAGAATACCCCGTTTAGCAGATAGAATTACGAATATACCAGCAGTCTATTGGATTGCATTTAAGGCTCTGACACCTTTCCTCGCTTTAACTACTCGGCTCCGATCCCTTTAGTCGTACCTACTTCTCAATCGCTGTCAGGCTTCTCAGGCTGATTAGTATTGTACTCACGCAAGCGCTCTCTATATTGCTCCTTGGCAAATGCCTGCATGTCTTCAACGGTATCACTTTCATCGACAATTTCACGACCGAGCATAGTTTCAATCGCATCTTCCAATGTCACCACGCCAGCAGTCTGGCCAAACTCGTCTTCAACCAAAAACAGATGCAGCTTAAGGCGAATGAACATATCCATCAGTGTCTGAACCGGCATTTTTTCAGAGACACGAACAATCGGTAAGGAAAATTTATGCACCGGCTCATTGCCGTGGCCATTACGTTCAGCCTCATAAAGATCTGGCCGGATAATCTTGCCGCGAATATCATCGATGCTCTCACCATAAACCGGCATGCGGGTAAACTGACGAGATTTAGGATCATTCAGAGCCTCAGATACCGTCAAATCAGCCTGTACCATATGCACGACTGAACGTGGAGTAAGAATCTGTTCCGTTTTTACTTCTCGCAGCGACAGGATATTTTCCAGGTAAGTGTTTTCCTGAGAAATAATGTTGCCGTCTTTGTGACCCAATGATGCCAACGCAATGATTTCTTCACGGGTAATTTCGTTTTCCTGCTTCTCGCCAAAAAGTCTGGTCAACCGCGTTGCCAGCCATACCAGTGGATAAACAACCTTAACCAACCAGGTAATCGTGTAGGCCGCTGGAAACGCCAATTGTCGCCAAAAAGTCGCCCCAAGCGTTTTCGGGATGATTTCGGAGAAGTAAAGAATCACCAAGGTAAGCATGACGGCCACCAGCGTTTCCCACTCAGCCCCGAATACCTGTAACGCCTGTGAGCCCACACCAGCCGCACCCATGGTGTGAGCAAAGGTATTAAGAATAAGAATGCTGGAAAGTGACTCATCCAGTTTTACTTTTACCTCCCGTAGCTTGGCTCCACCTCGAGGAAAATCTGTCTGAACTTTTTCGACATAACTTGGGGTAACTGAGAGCAGTACGGCTTCCAGAACGGAGCAGAGAAAGGAAACGCCTATGGCGATTAACAGATAAATGAATAAGAGTGTCATTAGAGGCCTTGATCAACGAAGTAACAGAAGAATAACCTCAACACCCGCGCATATCAATGGTCTACATTAAAGGGCTCTGACCCCTTTAGTCACCCATTTAATTCTGAATTCGGGTTAGCTTTTACTCCTCAAAAGAAAGCAAATCAAGATCGGCCGCTTCCTGTCTAAGAGGAATTAATGATTGATACTCATTAGATAAATACCAATTGTTGAGTGATTGAATATTAGGAAAACGAATCACAACTGTATCGGTATGAGAATGGTTACCTGACAATACAGAGTTGAGTTTGCCCCTGAGAACTAGCTCTGCACCCCATGGCTCTAAAGTTGCGGGTACTTTGTTACGATACTCATTCCATTTCTCTTCATTTTTTACTGTAATGTGACCAACAACGTAAGCATTTTTCATTCTTGAACCATTGATTATTTAATTGTATTTGAAGCTAACTCCATGCTCAGGGGCAGAAAAACAGCGCGAAGAACGAGCAGCACTTTTTTCTATCCACTGGCGCTACTGGTTAGCTGTTTTTGTAGACATTGGAACGGTGAGCATCTATTACAACCAACACGATAAGTTCCTCATTCTGAATTTCATAAATTATCCGGTATACGCCCTGTGAACTGGCACCACTTTTGTGGACACTTTTATTGGAATAGCTTTTCATAATTCTCTGGTGATTGATAGCCTATCCCTGAATGTAAACGCTCTCGGTTATAAAACTCAATGTACTCCACCAGATGAGCCACCGCACTGATGTCATTTTCAAATAGCCTGCGATGATTGAGTTCGGTCTTCATGGTGTGAAAGAACGATTCGACCAAGGCATTATCCAATGGGTTACCCTTTCGACTCATACTTCTTGTCATACCAGCAGCCTCCAACACATCTCGGTATTCATGCACCGCATATTGAATGCCGTGATCAGAAGGGAATAGACAACCCTCCTGCGAATTCAATCGGTTTAGTACCTTTTTGAGTGCACTTTTTGTCAGCTCAGCATTCCTTTTTAGACTAAACGACCAGCCCACGATCTTTCTACGAACAGGTCAAGAACGACTGCATGGTAGGGCCTGCCAGCTTTGGTCTTAGTACAGGTAAAGTCGCCAGCCCAAAGTGTGCCTGGCTGTACTGGCTACTCCGTTCCCGGACAGAGTCACTCGTTCCGTATGTGTGATTAATATAGGGTACATAATATCAACCAGCATATTACATCATCCTGGTGAACCCCTCCTTGTCGCCCGCGGTAGCCAAGATGTGAATATGGTTGGTCATTAGAGCATAGGCATGAATGTCCACCTTATAGCAATCAGCCGCCTCTTTGAGCCACCTCAGATAAGTCACATAATCGGTATCTTCAGAGAACACAGGCACACGGCAATGACCGCGCTGCACAACATGAACAGGCACTCCAGGTACAAAAAATCGTGGCTTTCTTGGCACAGAATACCCCGTTTAGCAGATAGAACATGAATGAACCAGCCATCTGTTCATTTACTTTGAAGTGCTCGTACCCCTTTTTATCATTCTGCCCCCGTGCTTTTCAGGATCACCTGAATACCCTAAGGCCTTCCAATCGAGCCGACCTTTTTTTCCATGGCAATCAGGACACGTTAATGATTGTTCCTTTGGTACGACCATATGGCTAATCTGCCAGTACATTTTTGTTCGGGTAAAGCTGTACTTCCCGCTATAAGGAAGGTTCAAAGCCGCCATCCCATCTATGATGGCCCTATTCCAATCGAAGTGCTCCCAGTAGTTGCCGAACAACTTAGGGACAACCAGGTAGTTATTCACGGTATCGTAGGGCTGCTTACCTTCCATAAGTTTGAACGGAAATATTTTAGCCGTCCTGTCATTGATATTTCCAAGTGGTTGAGTTAAGTAGACAGGCATATTTGGATCGATCTTATCTCCTATAATGTAACGATTCGATTTGTAGTTATACCAGGTATATACAGGAGTCACATTTTTCCCCCACCTGATCTCACCCTGATTTTTACTGTAGATAAGCATGCCGTTCTGATCTTTCTCCAGCTGACGATCTTCGCCGGCTTTAGACCAATCTCCCCAAATTTTAGTGGGATGCTCTTTGGCAAAGAAAGGAATATGACAAGTCTGACAGGCGACAGCATCGGCATGCCCATTCAGAATTTCGCTTTCATGTGGTTTACCACGATGGCAACTGTTGCATTCGACGCGCTCGCTTTCTCCAGGTGATACCGACATGGCTTGTCCTGGAATCTCATGGTATCTAGTCAGATGGCAGGATTGGCAGCTCATGTTCGCCCCATCCACACCCATATGTACATCATAGTCACGCATCGGACTAGTGAGGGAGGTATCTAGGTCACCGTGTTTGACGTGATCGCCTCCACCGCCGAAGAAATGGCAAGTACCGCAGGTTCTTCTGCTCGTTCGCCCGACATTCTTTGCTACACTCTCCAGGTCAACATTCTTATCAGGTATGCCTGCTCCTACTGGGTCTTTTTTATATAGACCAGTCGTGTCATGACAGACAAGACAGTCAATATTTTCTATATTCTCGAAATTAAAGGAAGCGTCCCTCCAACCGTATCCCGCATGACAACTGGTGCATCTCGGCCAATTGGAAGGTATAGCGATGCAAAAATTGTTAATCGTATTCTTTTTACCTATAGCCACCTCTTCCTTCTGATCAGGAAGAGACTGTAGCCTGGACCATGTCCAATGCACATTCTCGATAAATTCTTCAGCTTCCTGTTTATGGCATTTCAAACAGGCCCGGGTTACGTCTGGTCCACTTTTAAAAGTGCCCTCAATTAGATCATAATGCCTGGGCTCTGCGTGGGAACTGCTTCCCGCTATGGTTACTGCAAAAAATAATAACCAACAACCAACAACATTATTCATTACATAGTTCCCTTCCAGTCTCTAACGCAGGAGCTTATGAGAATAGGCTATTTCACAAACTAGCGTCAGCACTTTTTTTCACTCCGATCTAATTCAGCCAACAACAGATAGGCTGGAACAATGCCAATACTATGCACAGGTTGCCGGCCTCACACTTTTTCATCAATGAATGCCGGCATTCTATACCCCATCAAGTAAATAAATAAGAACCGGCGATGTTAATAATATTGTGGTATTTGACAAGACCGCTATGTGTATTGCCGATGGTTTATGTCTATTTGCTGTTTTCTTAAAGGGATATTTACCCCAATTGTTCTGGGTAATTAACACACTATTCGCAAAAGATTAAGATCGCAGGTCCCTGATGCGGTATGGATGAAACGCATATAAAAAAGTTCCAGGGATGAAACGCAAGCCAACTAGAAGTGACCATAATGAGAAAAACAAGAAAGCTCTTACAATTATATCAAGGTGTTTTATTGGCCTTGGGCCCAGCTTATTATTCGGTGGCTATCGCTGAAACTGAAACAAATCACCAGATTATGGTCACTGCCTCGCGTGTTGAACAGGCCGTTGTTGACGTTAACGCTTCTGTCCAGGTCATCAGTGCAGACCAGCTGAAAGCCTACTCAGGTCGGAGTCTTTCTGAGGTTCTGCAATTTGCTACCGGTACTATTGTGCGTGACCTAGGTAGCAGTTCAAGCATCTCAATACGCGGCTTCGAGAATGGCCATACCCTATTACTTATAGATGGGCTAAGGCGCACAGAAAAGTATGCGGGTAGTAACGTCAACAATATTGCGCTCGAAAATGTCGAACGCATCGAGATCGTACGAGGCCCTATGTCATCATTGCATGGATCTGAAGCACTGGGAGGTGTCATAAATATCATTACACGAAAACCACTTGATGGTAACAGAACAACATTAAAAGCAACTCTTGGCCAAGCAGAAAACGGAGAACGGCAAACATATATTGTCCATGGTTCTACTGAATGGAACAATGATCAGTTTGGCAGCCGTGTTGGCGTTGAAATAAAACGCAGAAAGCCCTTTCATGAAGATGCTACCAGCCCAGTTACAGATTTGCTTGAGGAGAAGAGAACTTTTCTGACATATGAGGGAACAATTCGGATTAATGATGCTGATGAAATCTCCCTTACTGCAGAATACCTGAAGCAGAATGATTCAGGCATTGGCCAAAGCACCTTTTTCTATGACCGTATAGAAGAGGAGGAACGTTATTTTCTCGCGCTAAAATATTCGGGAATGATAAAGGAAGGACTGCTCGATTTACACGCATCACTTGGTTCGAGTGATGCCCGTGTAAACCGTGGTACGACACTGGATGAAACCACAACATTTGACCAAAAGCAGATTGAAACAGACTATACTTTTGAACCTGTGTCAGGCCATATGATTAATACCGGTATTGGGTATCGATTAGATGATGTTGAGATCAGTACAATGTCACGCAAGGTCGAGCGCAAGGTATATGATATTTTTGCTCAGGACCAATGGGACATAACTGACACCGTCAACCTGACACTGGGCGCACGTTACGATAATTACAGCGACTTTGGTAGCACCTTTAACCCTCGCTTTATGCTTTCATGGCGTCCTAATGCTTGGACCTTCCGATTAGGCTATGGAACAGGATTCAAGGCACCCACTCTGCTTAATCTCTATATGAGCGATATGATACGTGGACCTTATGTAATTCGCGGCAATCCTAACCTACAGTCTGAAGAGTCGAAAACCTATGAGGCAGGAATTGCATATAAATTTGATACTGGACGGGTGGAACTGTCGTTACATGACTCAGAGATAGATAACCTAATCAGCGCAGAACTCACGGGCAATAACGTCGGCTGGCGATCAGAATCTTTATATCAAAATATTAATAAGGCAAAAATAAAGGGAGCTGAGGCGGTTGCCACATTAAAGCTTGGCTCAAAAAGCAATACTAGAATCAGTGTAGAGTACCTTGATGCGAGGGATATGACGACTAACGATCGCCTCACGGACCGACCACGTTGGAAGGCATCTGCTTCCATCAACAGCCAGTTCGGCCCCATGCGGATTGAGGGCCGTGTACGATACATGCGAGACTTCTGGGCAACTTATGATCGACTTGTACCTATTCACAATAGTGACTATACCACCATGGATGTCAATATGGACTACAAGGTAACAAAGGCCGTGTCGCTCTTCGGTGGAATCGATAATTTATTCAACGCAGAAATTCCAGAAAATATGGCATGGCGTGGAACGCCTGATGACCCAGGTGCACGTTATTACTACGCCGGGATCAAAGCAACATTTTAAATCACGCGAGGTGATGCTGTGATCTCCTCTCTCTTCAATGCCGATACCGGCTGCACCACTGTGGAGCAATCAATCACCATCGAAATACAGAAGAAGAGAGGAGACCCATATCAGGATCTCATTGATTGGCATTCAATTGGAGTGGAATGAGTTTCATGCTACTAGCCTTGACTGAAGGCATTGGAATATTAACGAGCCAATATTGAGCCGTAATCAAAGTAAAAGTGTATTTTGCACAACAAGAGTCTTGTCTGGTGGCAATGGAGGCATGTTCAAGCGCCCTTCAGGAGAGACAGGAACTCGTGCGGAATTATAATCCCATCCAGGCATATGACCCTTAACCCGCCCTCTCTCCCTTCCCCTTTATTATTAATAACTAGCTTTACTAGCATCATTAATTCGTGATGTTTATTTAATTAATCATAAGCAAATGAATATAGCTCCAATCAACAAAAACTATTTCAACTTGCCTTCATTTCCTAATACCCTGTTAGTCAATAATTTGTTTTAACCGTGATGGGGCTACCATGACCGCTGACGTTGCACAGTACCTGATTGAAAACGAGCCTTTTTATCAAGCCCAGGAAGATGAAATTGAACTCTACCAGGCAGCATATCAGGCACGTTTGCCAGTAATGATTAAGGGACCGACTGGGTGTGGTAAGTCGCGCTTTGTGGAACATATGGCGTGGAAACTGAAGCGGCCACTGATTACGGTAGCTTGTAATGAGGATATGACCGCTTCTGATCTGGTTGGTCGTTATCTGCTGGACGCCGACGGCACACGCTGGCTGGACGGCCCACTGACTATCGCAGCGCGAATTGGTGCCATCTGCTATCTGGATGAGGTAGTGGAAGCGCGTCAGGATACAACGGTTGTGATCCATCCTCTGACGGATCATCGTCGCACTCTGCCGCTGGATAAGAAGGGTGAAGTGATCTCGGCCCAGCCGGATTTTCAGCTGGTGATCTCGTATAACCCCGGTTATCAGAGTTTGATGAAAGATCTGAAACAGTCAACAAAGCAGCGTTTTGCCGCACTGGATTTCGACTATGCACCGGAGAAGATTGAGTGTGAGATCATCTGTAAAGAGACCGGTATTGATGAAGAGGTTGCCAGTAAACTGGTAAAGATAGGCCATACTGCACGCAACCTGAAGGGCCATGGCCTGGATGAGGGTATCTCTACCCGCCTTCTGGTATACGGGGCAGAACTGATCAAGCAAGGCATCAAACCAAGAGCGGCCTGTCGCATGGCACTGGTACGCCCAATCACCGATGATTCGGATATCCGCGCCACGCTGGATCACGCTATTGACACACAGTTCACCTGAGACATGCCGTGAGCATTGAGGAAGCTAAACTCCAGCTTTATCGGGAGCAACTGACCTGCAACTTCCAACAGTTGGATCTGCTGTTTGCCGACTGCATGGAGGAGGCAGCTGCCAGCCTCACTGAAAGCGGCATTAAGGATTATCTTGAAGGTGCCTCACTGGTCTGCATGATCGGGCGCGGCTTTGAGCCGGTGCTGGTCTATCTGGAAGAGATGCCCCAGGTGGCGGCCAAACTGGGCGAGTCGGTTCTGGGTCTGGTTTCACAAACCGTTTGGAAGCTCTCCCGCACACCCAATGGCACTACTATCCTGCCCTTTCTGCAGACGCTACCTGAAGCAGCACGGCGTCTGGGAAGTGAAGAGCAGATCATCCGTTATATTGATCTGCTGATGGATATGCTGGAACGCACCAGCGGTTCTATTCACGGCTTTCACACCACTATTCCCAGCCCCGGTGGAAATGCGTTTCTTGAGCAGATGCCCTATCTGCTGAACCAACTCTCGTTGGAAGGGATACGTAACTGGACCGAGTACGGTATACATAACTACGCCAGTCACCCTGATCGGCAAAAAGATTATTTCAGTCTGCAGTCCGCTGACAGCCGGGCAATTTTACAACGGGAACGCCACGGCACCCTGTTTGCGGATAACGAACGTCAGCTAGAAATTTACTTACGCGCACTCTGGCAGGACAAGGACCAGCTGGTCCCCTATTCCCACGCCTTTGATGAGCTGCGCAAGCCCATCCCCTATTATGATTCACTGGGTATTCGTTTACCGGATGTGTTTGATGATACGGATTCAGGGGTTACTGGTATCAATCGTTATCGTGCGGTGCTGGCCCATATCGCCGCGCATCGCCGCTGGAGTCACTTTATTTTTGCTGACAACTTCAGCCCGTTTCAGCGTATTGCTATTGAACTGCTGGAAGACTCCCGGGTGGAATATCTCACCATGAAGCGCTACCCCGGTATGCGCAAGCTCTGGCTGTCGCTGCACCCGGTGCCGATAGAAGGGGAGTGCGACCCGGAAAAGGAGTCCTGTATCCGCCACAGGCTGGCGATGCTCTCGTATGCCATCCTGAACCCGGATCACGGTTACACCAATGCCGATATCCTCAGCTGTGTTGATCAGTTTCATGAGCTGATGCAATCGGGCGAGACCACGACCAAATCCGTTGTGCAGTTGGCCATCTCATTTATTGCCCGCACCCGCTTGCAGAATGACCAGGCCGCCAATGTCTATTTCAAAAATACAGTGGTTGACTACCGTGATGACAACCGTCACCTGTGGAAGTTTATTGAAGAGGGTGATGAAGAGGAGCAGTACGAGGTAGAACGGCAGAAGATCGAGGAAGAGCCGCAGAATGCCCTGCCGCCCCGTCACTATCCGGAGTGGGATTATCGCACCAAGACCTATCGACCTGACTGGGTCAGTCTCTACGAGACGCTGCACCCGCCGGGTGATCCCAAACTGATAGATGATCTGCTGACCAAGCACAGCGCATTGGCCAAGCAGTTAAAACAGATACTCGACCTGCTCAAGCCACAGCGCTATGTGCGGGTACGCTACCAGGAAGATGGCAGCGAACTGGATCTGGATGTCGCTATTCGATCCCTGGTTGATTTTAAAGGCGGCGCCAATCCTGACCCACGGATCAACATGAGCCATCGACATGATGGGCGCGATATCGCCGTCATGTTATTGCTGGATCTTTCCGAGTCACTGCATCAGGTCCCGGATGGTTGTGATCAAAGTATTCTGCAACTGAGCCAGGAAGCGGTTGCATTGCTGGCCTGGGCTATTGATCGACTGGGCGACTCCTTCGCCATTGCCGGCTTTGCCTCCAACACCCGACATGAAGTGCGCTATCAACACATCAAAGGTTACAGCGAAACCTGGAATGATGATGTAAAGGCACGTCTGGCTGCCATGCAAGCGGGCTACTCCACCCGCATGGGTGCCGCCATGCGTCATGCCGGGCACTACCTGGGTAAGCGCACGGCCGAGAAAAAGCTGTTGCTGGTACTCACCGATGGTGAACCCTCAGATATTGATGTGGATGATGAACGCCTGTTGATTGAAGATGCACGAAAGGCGGTGCAGGAGTTGGACCGTGACAACATCTATACCTACTGTATCAATCTCGATCAGAAGGCCGATGAGTATGTGGCGGATATCTTTGGCAAACAATACAGTGTGATCGACCGGGTTGAGAAGCTGCCGTCCAAATTGCCTGAGCTGTTTCTTTCTCTGACACGTTAATCAATCGTCCTATAAAAAATAAACCCCGGCAGGACAGAATCCTTTCGGGGTTTATTTTTTTGCATTACACGACCACAGGAGGGAAGACTGCCCCGTGGTCAGCCGGTTGGCTTGATTAGTTAGCTGGCTTGGTTTCCACTGCAACAAATTTGGAAAACTCGGCTGGGTCTAACTGACCATCCTTGTTCACATCCAGCTCGTCCCACTGCTCAGACAGACCAGGAATCGCCTTAGCTTCTTCCATGCTCAGGGTGCCGTTGTTGTCAGCGTCAAAAACAGTATCTGTTTTGTTTTCAGCAGCAATCACAGCAGCGGTAGCCATAGCAGCAAGTAGGGCAGCAAGAATCTTTTT